>Ga0364867_10658_pt1 | contig 15364 bp, 14 predicted proteins | sample ExccelAu500001D4_3_FD_206915 | JGI IMG/M metagenome (GOLD analysis project Ga0364867, IMG submission 206915) | Enriched cells from Trout Bog Lake Hypolimnion, Wisconsin, USA - BchlTB.Aug13.5000.01.D4 | ecosystem: Environmental > Aquatic > Freshwater > Lake > Hypolimnion/Profundal zone | place...
GCGTTTCGGTTTGTCGTTAGCCAAAATCGGAATTGTGTTGGCAAACCCCGGCACTCACCTCTCGGCTATTGTCGATCAGCAGATTCAAATGCTGGATAGCCAGATCGCGCAAAGCACAACACTGCGCGACCGTTTGGCCCAGTTGCAGGGTCAGCTACAGCGGGGAGAGGAGCCGGAGCTTGCCGAATGGCTAATGACTTTGGAGATGATGAATATGTACGATAAATACTTTACCAAGGAAGAACAGAAGAGTTTTCCCTTATTGAGCACGGCTGAGAATACCACTGTGGCCGAGTGGGCCGGGTTGGTTGAATCGGTGCGCGAGGCAATGGAAAAGAAGGTTCCGTCGCAAAGCTCCGGCGCTCAGATTTTGGCGAAACGCTGGATGACCATGCTGATGCGTGATTCGCATGGCGATCCGCGTTTGCTGGCAAAGCTCAATATGATGCACTTCAACGAACCCACTGCGCAAACGCAGACCGGCATTACACTCGATATGATCGCCTACGTTCAGCAGGCTTATGCCGAGACAAAATACGCGATTTATCAAAACTACCTTTCGCCGCAAGAAATGGGGTTTCTGCGCAAAAACTACACCAGCAGCACAGGCAAGTTTCCCGCATTGATCGCCGAAGTGTTCCAGCATATGGAAGACGGCATCGCGCCGGATGATCCGCGAGTACGCCAACTCGCTTTACGCTGGATGGAAATCGTGCGTTCCTATACGGGTGACGATCCCGCGACACAGCTAAAGTTACGCGAAGCAATGGCGCAGCATCCAGAGTTGTTGGAGGGGTCGGGAATAGACCAACGCTTGCTTGGCTACGTCAGGCAGGCTATGGCGCAGTTGAAAGCGGAACAATAGGGAGCCAGATAAGTACAAAACCGGTCACTCTTCCAAGAATGCCGGTTTTTCACGCCACGTATAACTTCCGATACGTAGTGACGCTTCGAGTGGACTCGAAGGGAAGCAACTATCTAACCTCAATAACGGCATTACCCTCGGACAGCATATTTTGAAGTTTTTGCATTATTTTGGAAAAGGCATCGAGTAACGCGACTTTTCGGCAATTCCCGATTCGAACCCATACAACTTGCGGCGGGAAACTGCCTTGGCGATTGGCAAGAATCTGAAAATCTTCGTCCTTGGTGATAATGGTTAGATTACGATCTTTTGCGTACTGCCAGATACCCGGTCATCGGCATTATCCAGCCCAACATCCAGAACATGAATGCAATCTAAACCGTTAGCGGTGAAATGACGAGCCAATGCCACAGGAAGCTGGTTGTCCACCAACAAACTCATGCCGCGATTAGAATAGGGTGGTCGGATTGAATGGCCGCGTATTCAAGCGAAGCCAGAATGTCTGCTTCTTCGAGAAATGGATAGTCTTCCAAAATTTCCTGATGCGAAGCCCCCGAGCCTAAAAGACTGAGAATATCGGTAACACGCATACGCAACCCACGGATGCAGGGACGCCCTCCGCATTGGCCGGGTTCGAAGGTAATTCGATCAAGCAGTTTTGTATGCACGTAATCTCCAAATCAAGAAACTGTTGCAGTTCAAGTATGCCGTTCACCTGATTACAAAGCGAGATTCAAGATTAACATTGTTCAAGTAAGCGCGTAGCGCTTTTCGCCTTGCCTTGGTGGCATACTTCAATTCAAAAGCAAAAATACCTGATTAAATAACTCAATTAATTCGCAGCCGGTACAGGTTAGCCGCAATTCGAATGTTGCAAAGTTAACAACAGCAAAGTTTCAATTGCCGTACTTTACCAACCCAGATGGCTTGCCATAAAGCGAAAATTCAAGAAATGGCAATCACAAGTTGCCCGTACCCAGATTAGTCTTATCCGCCTAACTTCTTCGGCCTCAAACCTACTCATTAAGTGCCTTAATCACTGCCGGTATACAATACCTTTTTAAGTCAGCAAATTCTCGAAAGAATGAAACAGGCTAACATCGTTATTCCCGATTTATTTTTGCCTCAATCAATTGCTTCTGATGTTTGTGTCAATTTGAATTTACCCGCATTGGAAAAAATTCTGGCGCGCGGCAAGGTACAAGGTTTGGTGACGCATTGTCTTGAGGCATGGTTGTGCGAGACTTTTGCAGTGCCGGGGATGGCGATAGCGCCGGTTACTTTGAGGGTGGACGGGCTGGCACATGGGGGTAAATACTGGATGCGTGCTGATCCTGTTCATTTACGTTTGCAGCGTTCGGAAATGATCTTGCAGACTAACGTGATGCTCAACGCGGAAGAAGCGCAACAATTGTGCGAGTCTTTGAACCAATATTTTGCGGATTCTGACCTGCGATTTTTCGCACCGCATCCGCAGCGTTGGTATTTGCGTTTGGATGCCGATCCGCAGCTCAATACATTTCCGGTTAATCAAGTCGAAGGCAGAGATTCCCGTTTCCATCTGCCACAGGGTGACGCGGCATTGAAATGGCATGGGGTATTGAACGAAATTCAAATGTCTCTGTATGCGCATCCCATTAGTCAGGCTTGCGAAGCTCGCGGTGGCTTGCCGGTCAATAGTGTCTGGTTATGGGGAGGAGGGCAGGCAGGAACTTTATTGCAGCCTTTTACCAGCATTGTTAGCAATAGCGAATTAGTTAAGGCCTTTGCACAGGCATCGAATATTTCGTATTCATCTATTCCCGGCGAGCAGGAAGCGTTTGGAAAGGCATTGTACGTTTGGGATGGAGCAAGTGCCGCGCTACGACGTGGAGACTATTATGCATGGCGACAATCGGTGCTTGAGTTCGAAGAAAATTTTATGTTGCCGTTGTTGAAGTCTTTGGCTGACGGTGAGTTGGACAAAATCACGCTGGATGTTCTTCAAGAGGATAGCTCAAAGCGTTTCGAATTAACCCGCGCCATGCTTTGGAAATTCTGGCAGCGTCCTCAAAGCTTGCAACATTATGCATTGGTGTAAAATGCACCTGTCTTTATGCGGTGATCATACGTTATGAGCTTTATCAATAATGTAATCGGGTATTTCTGGGGTGACGAGTCATTCCCGGTGCTAATTTTGATGGTATGTATCGCGGTATTGCTCTTTCATTTCCGCCGTGAAGAGCGAGCGAGTCTTATCAATACACTTAGCTTCTTTTTTGTCTGCCAAGCCGGATTGATTCTGAGTGGCATTCTCAATGTGTTGGAGTTTTCACGGGCTGCTCCGGTATTGCGCGAAGCATTCATCGTGGGTTGCGGTATCGCGTTTATCCGCCTTTGGGGCGGGATGATATTTCGCATCATATTACCTGTATTCAAACTCACGCCTCCCCGCATAACCGAAGACATCATTGTCATTATCGCCTATGTCGCATGGCTGATGGTGCGTTTGCGTTATGCCGGTCTCGATCTGGGCAGTATTCTGGCTACTTCGGCAATGATTACTGCGGTGGTGGCTTTTTCCATGCAAGATACTTTGGGGAATATCCTTGGCGGGCTGGCATTGCAATTGGATAACTCGGTAGAAATAGGTGATTGGATTAAAGTGGACGATGTTTCGGGCAGGGTGGTTGATATTCGTTGGCGCTCTACTTTGGTTGAAACGCGCAATTGGGAAACAGTCGTTATTCCAAATAGCCAGTTGATGAAAAGTAAATTCATGGTGTTGGGACGCCGTGCCGATCACCCTGTGCAATGGCGTCGTTGGGTATGGTTCAATGTTGGATTAAACGGCATACCTCCTGCCCAAGTGATCCGGCTGGTTGAAGAAGCCATACAGCAAACCGATATTGCAAATGTTGCGAAAACTCCGTTGCCCAATTGTTTGCTGATGGAGATGGAAGGTAAGGGTTATGCGCGTTATGCGGTGCGTTATTGGTTGACTGATTTGGCCTCGGACGATTCGACAGATTCTGTGATCCGATGGCATATTATTACTGCGTTACAACGTGCCGGTATCAAACTGGCTGTGGAGGAGCGCAATGTCATTAATACTAAAGAAAACGTAAAGCATGATGAGGCTATACATCAGCGCGAAGTATTGTCGCGCGTTAAAACGTTGAAGCGTGTGGAGCTGTTTGCGTCCTTGACTGATGAGGAATTGAATGCGCTGGCCGAGCGCTTACGATACTCTCTTTTTTCCAAGGGGAATATCATCACCAAGCAAGGAGATGAACATTCTCACTGGTTGTATATCGTGATCAATGGTGAGGCCGAGGTGTATCTGGAATTGGCCAATGGCGGCAGGCACACGGTCAGAGCTTTAGGCAGTGGCAGTTTTTTTGGCGAGATGGGTTTGATGACGGGAGCACCGCGCTCGGCCTCAGTGATAGCCAAGACAGATGTCGAATGTTATCGACTGGATAAAGAGGTATTTGAAGAAATTCTGCGCGCCCGTCCCGCTATCGTCGAAGAAATAACGCATATTCTGGTGGTAAGACAGGCCGAACTGGAAGCTGCATTGCATGAGATAGACGCGCAAATCGTTCAAAAAGATACCTCGCAACAACATAGCGAAATACTTTCTACTATTAGGCATTTTTTCTCTTTGAACGCATAGGGATTCCGGGGATAAACCAAGATTGCCCAACAATAAGTCATTGGTGAAACAACTAGCCAAGCCACTAAGCCGGCAAGCTGGCAAGTGGCTGGTTATCCCGCGCAGGCGGGAATCCAGCAAAAATATGTAACCCGAAAAGCGGACAAAACTGCAGTGTTGCCTCGCTGCGCGAGACTTTTTAATCAACTGGATTCCTGCCTGCGCGGGAATGAGGGTATTTCGGTATGATAGATTTATTTTTTGAGGCACTGTTAAGGTCACTTGCTGTATCATTGCGACCGTATTTTTAACACCATAGGCGATAGAAGTTACCCATGAAAGTTACCTTCCTAGATTTTGAGCAACCCGTTGCCGAATTGGAAAACAAAATTGAACAATTGCGTTTTGTTCAGGATGATTCCGCGTTGGATATTTCCGACGAGATAGCGCGCTTGCAAAAGAAGAGTCAGGCGCTGACCAAAGATATTTATACCAAGCTCACGCCTTGGCAAATATCGCAAGTATCCCGCCATCCGCAACGTCCTTACACGCTGGATTATATTCAGCACCTGTTCACTGATTTTGAAGAATTGCACGGAGATCGTAATTATGCCGATGATGCCGCAATTGTTGGCGGGTTGGCCCGCTTCAATGGACAAAGCGTAATGGTTATCGGGCATCAAAAAGGGCGCGATACCAAAGAACGCCAATATCGCAATTTTGGAATGCCACGCCCCGAAGGCTATCGTAAAGCGATGCGCTTAATGCGTCTGGCCGAGAAATTCGGTATTCCGATTATGACCTTCATCGATACTCCCGGTGCGTATCCCGGCGTGGGGGCGGAAGAGCGCGGCCAGTCGGAAGCGATCGGAAAAAATCTGTATGTCATGGCGGAATTGCGCGTACCGATCATCTGCACCATCATTGGCGAGGGCGGTTCAGGCGGTGCCTTGGCTATTGCGGTGGGCGATACCATGCTGATGCTGCAATATTCCACTTACGCCGTGATCTCGCCCGAGGGCTGTGCCTCAATTTTGTGGAAGAGTGCGGACAAAGCGCCGGAGGCGGCAGAAACTCTGGGTATTACAGCTACCCGGCTAAAGGCATTAGGCTTGATCGATAAAATCATCAACGAACCGTTGGGCGGGGCGCATCGGGACTATCCGGCCATGATGCAAACAATTAAAAAGAGTCTGCAAGAATCCCTCAAACAGGTGACTGCAATGTCCCAAAATGAGATGCTGCAAACTCGTTTCAGCCGCCTGATGAGTTATGGCAAATTCAAGGAAGTCGAAGTCTAATCTTTTGGAGCGCGTTGCCGACGCGCTTCGTCCGCTAGTTTCAACTGATAGCTCGATATTGTTGGGGCTTAGTGGCGGTATGGATTCTGTCGTGCTGCTGCATCTGTTGCATACGCTTGCTCCGCGTTTCTCTTGGAAGATTTCCGCGTTGCACGTTCACCACGGTATCAGCCAAAATGCAAATTCTTGGGCTGATTTCTGCACTGAGCTATGCGCGCGTTACTCCGTTCCGTTGCATATTGAACATGTGGATATCGCGCCGTTACGCAACGAGCATGGCATAGAAGCCGCAGCGCGTAAATTGCGCCATGCCGCGTTTGCTAAACAGAATTGTGATTTTGTTGCGCTGGCACATCATGCCGACGATCAGGCAGAAACCCTGCTCTTGCAGCTCCTGCGCGGTGCCGGTATCAAAGGTGTTGCGGCGATGCCGTTACTCAAGCTTGCGGCGCACACGCCATCGACTTTGCGACCTTTACTTGATATTTCACGCACTGAATTGCTGGCATATGCGCAGCAACATGAGTTGGCTTGGGTGGAAGATGAAAGCAACGCGGATGTGTATTACCCGCGCAACTTTTTGCGCCAGCAGGTGTTGCCGATTTTAGAAACAAAATTTGCGGCTTACCGTGATACGTTGTCGCGTAGCGCGCGACACTTTGCCGAGGCGGGTGAATTGCTCGACCAACTGGCGCAGCAGGATGCGCCTGGCTGGGAAAGCGGTGAGTCGCTTGAGATTGGGTTTTTGCGTTCACTTTCACTTTCCCGTGCCAAGAACCTGCTGCGGTATTTTCTGCATGTTTGCGGCGCACCTATGCCGCAAGCCGCGCAACTGGATGACATGTTGCAACAATTGATCGAGGCGCGTGAAGACTCGGCGGTGTGTGTTGAATTCGGCGGCTGGCAAGTGCGCTACTACCAAAACAAAGTGTATGTGCTGCGGTGTCTGGGCGAGTTTGACCGAGATCATGAGTTGTCCTGGCAGGGAGAAAGCGAGCTGGCATGGCCCGCGTCAAATAACACTATATTTTTTAACCGGATTGAGGGGCAAGGTATCAGTCTGAACAAATTACAACGTGCTCCAGTTTTGCTCCGGTTGCGCAGAGGGGGAGAAACTCTGCGCCCTCATTCAGATGCGGCGACACGAAGCTTGAAGAATTTGCTGCAAGAGCAGCATGTTCCTCCCTGGCTGCGCGAGCGCTTGCCGCTGTTGTTCTGCGGAGAAGAGCTGGTGTGCGTGGTTGGCGTGGCAATTGCGGCGAATTATCATGCCGAACCGGGAGAAGCGGGCTTGTTGGTGTCTGACATATAATTCGTTTATGATGCGCTCAAAAATATAGCGTTAAATTACTAAGCGGGGAAGTTATGAAAAGTGTATTTGCACTCTGTTGTTTCTGTTTGTTGAGTCTATCTGTGGCTGCGTCAGCCGATCCCATCATCATCAAATTCAGTCATGTAGTTGCGGTAGATACCCCAAAAGGTCAGGCGGCGGAGCGCTTCAAAAAATTAGCGGAAGAACGGACAAAAGGAAGAGTCAAAGTCGAGGTTTATCCGAATAGTCAGCTTTACAAAGATAAAGAAGAAATGGAAGCTTTGCAGCTCGGCGCAGTGCAAATGCTGGCACCGTCAATGGCGAAATTCGGCCCATTGGGTGCGCGTGAATTTGAAGTTTTCGATCTGCCGTTTATTTTTGACAGTTACACAGAGCTGCATAAGGTAACGCAGGGGCCAATCGGTCAGAGTCTGTTAAAGAAACTGGATAACAAAGGCATTGTCGGACTGGCTTTTTGGGACAACGGATTCAAAGTGATGAGCGCCAATAAACCATTGCGTACACCTGCTGATTTTCGCGGTTTAAAAATGCGCATCCAATCCTCTAAAGTACTGGATTCCCAAATGCGCGCACTTGGTGCCAGTCCGCAGGTGATGGCGTTTTCAGAAGTTTATCAGGCATTGCAAACCGGTGTGGTAGATGGCACTGAAAATCCTCCCTCTAATTTTTACACACAAAAAATGCACGAAGTGCAAAAATATGTGACCGTTTCAAATCACGGCTATCTGGGTTATGCCGTGGTCGTGAATAAAAAATTCTGGGACGAACTTCCTGCGGATATTCGCAAGATACTTGAAGGCGCTTTGCAAGATGCAACGAAAGTGGCCAATGATCTTGCTAAAAAAGATAACGAAGAGGCTTTGGAGACCGTGCGTAAATCCGGCAAATCGCAAGTTATCCAGTTGACCGCCGAGGAACGCAAGGAATGGAAAAAAGTACTCATCAAAGTTCATCAGGAACATGCCGACAAAATCGGCAAGGACTTGATCCAGTCTATCTATAAAGAAACCGGCTTCGATCCAAACTCACTGTAAGGTCTTGGCACATCGCGGGTGAAATTTGGCTCCTCCCCTGACAAGGGGAGGTTGGGAGGGGTTAGGGTTTTATGTTTCTGAAAGCTTTGGATAGTCTGGAGGAGTGGTTGATCGCGTTCTTGATGGGAGGCGCGACGCTGGTCATTTTCGCCGCCGTCACGCATCGTTACGCACTCGATCTGAGTGCCAGATATCATTTCACCGCAATCTACGACACGCTTTTCGCCATTAACATGAGTTGGGCGCAGGAGTTGTGTATCTACATGTTTGTCTGGATGGCGAAGTTTGGTGCCGCGTACGGTGTGCGAACCGGCATTCACGTCGGCGTAGACGTGGTAGTCAATCGTTTTAAACCCGAAGTGCGTGGTCGTTTCATTATTTTTGGTTTGTTTGCGGGGGCCTTGTTTACCGGCACGATTGGCGTATTGGGCGCGCACTTCGTTTGGGATAACGGTATGCACTACGCTGTATTCAATGCGCTGGGATGGGACACCGGCACCTTGCCTGAAGGACCGATTACGCCCGATTTAGAATGGCCGACATGGGCGGTGTACAGCGCAATTCCGCTCGGCTCCTCACTGATGTGTTTTCGTTTCTTGCAGGTATTCTGGCAGTTTCGTAAAACGGGTGAATTACCCCAGCACGATCATGCTCACGTTGAAGGTATCGCCGAAGCCAAAGCGATGCCGCTTGATGCCAATCCCTATGGCATGGATGATAACCTGCATCTGCGTGATATAAAACAACGTAGCGCTGACCGCAAAGAGCAAGATAAGCCATGAATTCCGCCATTATTTTCGGGCTGCTGCTTGCGCTGATGCTGACAGGCATGCCGATCTCCATCTCGCTTGGCCTCACCGTGCTGACGTTTATCTTTACCATGACCCACGTCCCGGTGGAAGCGGTGGCCTTGAAACTATTCACCGGCATCGAAAAATTCGAGATTATGTCTTTGCCGTTCTTTATTCTGGCGGGCAATTTTCTGACTCACGGCGGCGTGGCGCGGCGCATGATCGACTTTGCCACCAGTATGGTCGGCCATTTTTATGGCGGGCTGGCACTGGCGGGCGTTATGGCCTGCGCCATGTTTGCTCTGGTATGCGGTTCCAGCGTTGCAACGGTGGTAGCCATCGGCTCTATCGTCCTGCCGGCGATGGTGGAGCGCGGCTATCCGATGCGGTTTGGTGCGGGCGTTATTACCGTGGCAGGGTCACTGGGGATTTTGATGATGCCCTCTATTCCCAAAGTCATCTACGCGATTTCGACAGGAACTTCGATGGGGGCACTGTTCGTCGCCGGATTGATCCCCGGAATTTTGCTGACCTTTATGCTCTGTGTGACGACTTGGTATCTGGCGAAAAAAAACAATTATCCGCGCATGCCCAAAGCCACATGGGGACAACGCTGGAAAGCTTTCCGCGAAAGTCTGTGGGGGTTAATGCTGGTGGTGATTATTATCGGCGGCATTTACTCGGGCATATTTACCGCGACCGAAGCGGCGGCCATGAGCGCGGTCTATGCGTTTTGTATTGCGATGTTTGTGTACAAGGCTATTCGTTTTCGGGACGTGAAAAAGGTGTTGCTGAACTCGGCCAACATGTCGGCCATGCTACTTTACATCATCACCAACGCAGTACTGTTCTCATTCATTATGACCAACGAGCATATCCCGCAGTTGTTGGCTGATTGGATATTGGGCAAAGATCTGGGCGTAATTCAGTTTCTGCTGATCGTAAACGTGCTGCTGTTGCTCGCCGGAAACTTTATGGAACCGTCGTCTATTATTCTGATTATGGCACCGATCATCTATCCAGCCGCGATGCTGCTGGGCATCAACCCGGTTCACTTGGGTATTCTGATTGACGTAAACATGGAGGTCGGACTATGCCATCCACCGGTCGGTTTAAATCTCTACGTGGCGTCGGGTATATCCAAGCTGGGCATCACCGAGCTGACTAAAGCGGTGTGGCCGTGGCTGGTGACCATGCTGGTATTTTTGATGATCGTTACTTATTGGCCGGAGCTTTCGCTATTCCTGCCCCGGCTAATGGGCATGATGTAATGAATGGGGTGTTTAGGTCGGTGAGCTTACGCTGACTCAAGTTGCAATACCCACAAATCGTCAGCCAGGTTGGAATCGGTAAGATAGGCGTAGGGCATGGTAAAGTGACCTTTAATTCCCCAGCTATCACCCCATGAGTTGCGCACAATAAATCGTTGCGTGTTGTCATCATATCCGACAGCCACTACCGCATGTCCACCCAAAAGTATTTCTTTGGATGTCGGCATTTTGAGTTCGCCAGTCTCGGCCATTTCCCCGCTTTCAAACTTACTGTAAACCGAGAAGCCGAACACAAATGGATAGCCGGAAGCGATACAGCCCTTCATCTGGTTGAGAATTTGCGGCACGCGCTGATATTGTACTGCCGTATATTTAACTGCATCCCTGTAGCATTGCGGTGTTGGCTTGCGGGTGAATTTGGCAATATCGTAAGGCCATTCTTTTTCCGGGCAATCCCCTTGGGTTGCAATACTTTTGATGCCATCACGAATTTGCGCACCGGAATCAGAATCGATGGAGTTTTCCATGGCGCGCTCGTTATAGTAAATGAATAGACGCGAGGGAACGAAGTCTGGATCCAGTTCTTGTTTGCGACGCTCAAATTGTATGGCTCCGCTAATCGCGTTAGCCGTGCAGCTTCCAAGCGAGCCCTGATTGTAAACGGGCGGGCATTGAGGACGCAGGTCAACCTTTTCCGGCAGTTTGGCAACGCTAACCAGCGCAGCATAAAGAAGATCGCGATGATCCGGGACATCGGGAATCCAGCCGTAGTAGCGTTTGTTTTGTAACAAGTTTGTCATTTTAGTCTCCTGTTGATTATTACTCCGATGGCGCATATAAGCCGTTCGTCAAGCCGGCTGGATTTGTACTATTTTTCAACAAGAGAAACTGTATGATAGGTAACTGAATAATCGGCGCATACAGGTGATTCACATTGCACAATTTAACAGTAAGATTTATATTGCGAAATCAAACGAAACTTGGCATTAGCGAACATGGCAAAAATCATTTCAGAAGAAGAAGCGGAAAAGCTACTTTCATCGATAAAAATCCCTCCACGTCCTACTGTGATAGTTGAACTTAATAAGGAGAAAAACAAAGCTGAGCCGGATTTGCGTCGTATTGCTCAAATAGTTTCCAAAGACATTGCGTTAACGGCGTCGCTACTCAAAGCCGTCAATTCTCCATTTTTCGGATTGCCGAATAAAGTCGATAATGTTCAGCAGGCGGCAATGACTATGGGGTTCAATAATGTAATCTCGCTTGTTACCGGAATTGCCATAAAAAGCGCTGTTGGTTCAAAAAACCTGAAACTGGAAAGATTCTGGGATATCGCTGACAAAGTGGCAAATGTAGCGGCATATATTTCGGAAATCATTCCCGGTGTTTGCAAAGAGCAGGCTTATATGTTCGGACTTTTTCATGATTGCGGCATTCCACTTATGCTGCAAAAGTTTCCCGATTATGTAGAAACCTTGAAGAAAGCCAATGGCGTTTCCAGATTGGATGTTATTAGATTAGAAGACGAGATACATTCTACCAACCATGCAACACTTGGTTATTTACTCGCCAAAAGTTGGAGTTTGCCGCATTCGTTATGCCATGCCTTGCTGAATCATCACGATATTTCGATTCTCCATTCAGATGACGATTATTCAGCGGAAACACGTAGCCTTGTGGCCATCAACCGATTTGCCGAATATTTATGCGATATCAGGCAGATGCGCGATGATCATGATTGGAATGAAACGGGGCCGATTGTTATGGCTTATTTGGGCGTAACAGACGATGAATTTATGGATATCAAGGAAGCTGTGTTTCAATATCAGGATGTTAGTCTATAAACTTATTTAGCCGAGATTTCATTGCATACCAAAAACGTCATTCCCGCTTTTGCGGGAATGACGGTGTCAACGGAGTATTTTGTAATGCTAGGCGTGAAGAGCAAATCCCCACATGATGAGGCCGCCGGCAGCAGAAACTCCCGCAACTGCGAATAGCCATTTCTTACGTGTTAAAACAGTGATAGACGCCAGAGAGATTGCGATTTGTATTAGCGTCATTGATTGAGCCAATAAGTGATGAGGATGCATCGCTTCTTCACTTTCGGCGTTGGCTTTTTCGGATTCAGCTTCTAATTCCTCGGCTTTTTTCTTAATTTCTACCTTGTCTTTTTCGTATCTTTCAATTTGAGCTTTGTAATACTCTTGCTTGCTTGCGGGGGCGACTACAAGCGCGAGTTCCATCAAATGACCTTTATTACTTTTGGCCTCATAAAAATTCCACTGGTCGGAAGCCTGTGTCTTTTTTAAAACGGCCTCATTCTTGAACAACATCGCTCTATTTTGAGTGTCGCCGCCCTGATAGCTGACAATCGCTCCAGCAGAGGCCAATATCGCAGTGAAAATAGCAACTTGTCCGCCAAGCTTGTCTCCGCCTTGTGCGTGATGCTCTACCGCATGATCATGTGCGCCGTGAACATGAAATCCTTCTGACATTTTATTTCCTTGTGGTTAAGATAAGATACAAGTGCGTATTTTATACCGGAGAGCGATATGAGTCACACTGCTATAGCAACCTTTGTTTTGTTATTTGGATTATCCCTTTTTGTCTATGCGGATGAAACTCCTTCTACGACAGGGGGAAAACAGACCGAAACGGCGAAAGAAAGTTATGTGCCGGGAATGGGGGAAATCATGGGGGCAACGCAAATGCGCCACGCAAAGCTCTGGTTTGCCGGTAAGTCCAAAAACTGGGAACTGGCCAGCTATGAACTGGATGAAATAGAAGAAGGCTTGAATGACGCTGCGAAGTATTACCCCGTGTTCAAAAAAGATGCGCCAATTTCGATGATCCTGGAAAAGTTTACCGCTCAACCGATTCATGACCTCAGAACTGCAATAGAGACCAGGGACAGTGTGAAATTTAGAAAATCATTTAATAACCTGACCGGGGCATGTAACGATTGTCATCAGGCAGCAAGCCAAGGCTTTATTGTAATCAAACAACCGGGTAAATCACCGGGTGAATTTAGCAATCAGGACTTTACAGTTAAGCAAAGTGGGCATCGTGGTCTGAACAACTGAAACAGTATTGCGCAGGCTTCATTCTTGGCGAGTTCCCGGGCATTGTGGGACAGGGCATAGGACAAACACCGATATTTTTCAATTCGCAATATGATCACAATGACAACTCTGGCAGTTAATAAGCAATGTATCCGAGCCTTGTAGGAATATGACGCTGATACCTCGCCACCATGAAATGGAGAAGCCGCCTGTTGTCATTTTGATAGCACTCTTCCCCGGCTGATTTTCCATTACTCTTGGTCGTGCTAACCTATCACCAAGATGAGGCAAAAATGGCATTCGAAAAATATAACTTTATTGATGAGAAAATAAAAGAGGCGTTGACTGCGCATCGCAAAGAGATATTTCCACATCATGACGAATATAAGATACTTCTCGCCGAAGGGATTCGCCTATTAGAAGATAAACTAATGAGCGAGACACTGGAATCTCAGGAAATACTTGAGTTACAAGAGGAATTGGGTAATCTTCGGAAGGGGGAAATCTCAGAGGCACTGACGGCAACTCTTAAAGCAAAACGCGAACGAGAGGGGCGCTACGAAATAACCGGAAATCGACCTCGCAATCACAGACAGCCCGCAGGCGGAGGATTTCGCAGACTTGCAAGAAAAATAAACTCCATCAATGAAATCACTCCAAAGCCGGCTGAGTCCAAAAAAACTGAAGAGGTTTTTACCTTTGATGACTTGCGATTAAAAGCGGAAGACAAGCTGCAGCTAGAACCTCCATCATATCTGACTCAAGAACGTTTCATAGTCAAAGTAATCGGTTATCTAAAGGGTTCCAGCATTCTTGTTACAGCTCCAATCGGTACAAACGGTTTTCGGCTACCGCTTCAAGAGCGCGAGAAAGTTGTTATGCGTTCATTCTCCGGCGAAGATGCTTTTGCTTTCGTTAGTACGATAATCGGAATAAACAATCATTCTTTCGAGTACATTCATCTATCGATTCCAGAGATAATTCATGGAGTCAAGGTACGTAAAGCTACGCGAATACGAACGAACATCATTGCGACTGCACTTAACAGCAAATATGATTCCGAGGAACAAATATCCGCCATTATTTCGGATATTTGCACTGAAGGTGCATCGCTAATGTCCAAGTTATTACTGGGTGTTAAGGGAGATGTTCTTCAATTGTCATTCCGATTTCATTTACACAACATTGATGCAATTCTAACTGTCAAAGGTGTTATTCGAGCTATGATTCGTGGCGAGGATTCTAACGAGTCCATAAAATCTGATTTCATTAATCACGGAATCGAATTTATAGACCTGCAGCCCAGTGATCATGTTGCTTTGCAAAGTATGATTTATCAGCAGATGATCGAGAATCCGCGGAGCATAATGTGATCATTATGAGCGACAGAGTCGTGCTGCATCAGATAGCACGAATTGCACCAGTCAACGAAGCTTTAACATCTCTTCAAATTGCGTAATCGGCATCGGCTTGCCGAATAGATAGCCTTGGTAATTAGTACACCCCTTGTTTAGAAGAAATTGCCTTTGTTCTTCAGTCTCAACCCCTTCAGCAATAACATCCAGTTTCAAGCTCTGCGCCATTGCAATGATGGTACGAACAATCGCTCTGTCATTTCGGTCAACAGCAATATCACGCACAAACGACTGATCAATTTTAAGTTGATCAAGTGGTAACCGTTTGAGGTATTGCAATGATGAATAACCAGTGCCGAAATCATCCAATGAAAATTGGACACCAATTTCTTTTAATTCCTTCATTGTGGAAATGGTAGCTTCAATGTTGTCTAACAGCAGGCTTTCGGTCAGCTCCAATTTAAGCAACTTAGGATTAATGGCTTTGGCTTGCAAAGTTCTGTGTACTTGATTTACAAATTCAATCTGACGGAATTCTTTGGCACTTACGTTTACAGCCAGAACAAGCTCACGGGTAACGGCCTGATTCTGCCATTCCTTGAGTTGCTTGCATGCCGTCTCCAGTATCCATTGCCCGATTGGAAAGATCAGTCCTGTATCTTCTGCCAACGGTATAAATTCGGCAGGAGAGACCAAGCCACGCTCAGGATGT
>Ga0364867_10546_pt1 | contig 15334 bp, 17 predicted proteins | sample ExccelAu500001D4_3_FD_206915 | JGI IMG/M metagenome (GOLD analysis project Ga0364867, IMG submission 206915) | Enriched cells from Trout Bog Lake Hypolimnion, Wisconsin, USA - BchlTB.Aug13.5000.01.D4 | ecosystem: Environmental > Aquatic > Freshwater > Lake > Hypolimnion/Profundal zone | place...
CTCTGGCGCGAGTCTGTAGCACAGCCATGAGCGAGGCCGACTCGTGCCAGGAAGTCTGGCCGGTTTTCTACCGGCATTCACCTTGAAAAAGCTTAACCGAAGTCAAAAAAGCCAACACACCCTCTGGCGCGAGTCTGTAGCATAGCCGCGAGCGAGGCCGACTCGTGTCAAGAAGTCCGGCCGGTTTTTTACCGGCATTCACCTTGAAAAAGCTTAACTGATGTAAAAAAGCCAAATCACCCTCTGACGCGAGTCTGTAGCACAGCCATGTGCGAGGCCGACTCGTGTCAAGAAGTCCAGCCGGTTTTCTACCGGCATTCACTTGAAAAAGCTTAACTGAAGCAAAAAAGCTCGCTTTATTTAATTAATTCTATCTTTACGATATGTCTTCCCGGTATAAAGTTTATGATGACCAATTACCCCATTTCATTACATCTACTGTTGTGGGCTGGGTTGATGCATTAAGCCGGGAACTCTATAAGCAAGATATCTGCGATAGCCTTACCTATTGTCAAAAAGAAAAAGGTCTTTTGCTTCATGCCTGGGTGATTATGAATAATCATATACATGCCATCATAAGTGCCGCGCCAGGTTATAAGATACATAATTTTATGAGGGATTTTAAAAAATTCACCTCAAAGAAAGTGGTAGGTTCCATTGAAAACAACATTCAGGAAAGCAGGAAGCAATGGATGCTCAACATGTTTGGCTACGCTGGCAGAAATAATAACAGCAATACCGAATACCAATTCTGGCAGCAAGACTATCATCCCATAGCATTGGACAACGAAATAAAAATAAGGCAGCGGTTGCATTATCTGCATGAAAACCCTGTGAGGGCCGGCATAGTATGGGAGGCGAAAGATTATAAATATAGCAGCGCCACAGATTACTACACAAATAAACCCGGCCTTTTGCCGATAGTGAAACTGAATATCTGAATCACAAAAGAAGTTCGGGGATTTAGCTTTTTCAGCGCGAATGCCGGTAAAAAACCGGCTGGATTGCATGACACGAGTCGGCTCTGCTCATAGCTCTGCGACAGACTCGCGCCAGAGGAGAGGAAGACAGCAGGGTTTCATTTTGAAAGTGGCGTTCCCAGAAGTGGAGGCGGTAGTGTGGATAGCAATGGTCCTCCAGTTACGGATGGAACCTCACCGAGTGGAGGTGGGGCTTTGCCTTGGAAAGGGGCATGTGGACCTCAGTGATAAAATGTGTGCTTAATTTATTGTAAAACATATTTACATGGATAAAAAATCGTTACTGCTTTTGATGTTTAGTATATTCTTATTTTCTAATTGTAACGAAGATAAAGATAAATTAATTGGTTACTGGGGGGTAAGAGAATTGAGGATTACAAATTATGGCGTGGTAGAGATGGCCAATAATGATATTAGTTTCTATAAAGATAATATTTGCCATCTTCCTGTAATTAATAATTGGTATGACCCTAGAGCCGTAAATTGGGAATTTGTCAAAGATGGAAATAATAAATACATACACTACTGTCCAACCTTTAGAAAGTCAATTTAGCTGAAAGCCTTACTGGTATTGTATTTGATGTGTGCCGTTTTATTTTTCGATTTGAAATTGAAATATTGCTGCTAAAAGCGAGCAGTATATGAATTCAGGCAAGACAGTATTTTCTCAACTATTGGACTTGGTACCTAAGTATGAATTTGATAAAGCTGTCAAAAGATACAATGGCAATTACAAATCTCAGTCGTTCAGTTGTTGGGAACAATACCTTACTATGTGCTTTGCCCAGCTAACTTATCGGGAAAGCCTACGCGATATTGAATCGTGCTTACATGCAGTCTCAGATAAATTGTATCACTGTGGTATCAAAAGCAAAGTATCCAAATCGACATTGGCATATTGGAATGAGACAAGGGACTGGCGTATTTATGCAGACTTTACGCAGGTATTGATCGCACAAGCCAGGAAACTGTATGCTGACGATAATGAATTTCAATTGGAAGTCAGTGGATTAGTATATGCTTTCGATAGTACGACCATAGATTTATGCTTGACACTTTTCCCTTGGGCCAAATTCCGCAAAACAAAAGCAGCAGTAAAAGCTCATACCCTCATTGATCTGAGAGGAAATATCCCCACATGGATACATATTACTGATGGCAGTGTACATGATGTAAATGCGCTGGATGAATTGTTTATTGAACCGGGTGCCTATTACATTATGGACAGAGGTTATGTTGACTACACAAGGCTTTATAAGATACATACCTCAAAAGGCTTTTTTGTAACCCGAGCAAAAGACAATTTTGCGTTTAAGCGAATATACTCCGCACCTGTAGATAAAAATGCAGGTATAATATGTGACCAAACTGTAAAATTGACCGGCTTTTATGCTAAAAAGGATTATCCTGAAAAATTAAGACGAATAAAGTACTATGATGCTGAAACAAAAAATACATTTGTGTTTATCACAAACGACTTCTCTTTGGATGCTTTAGTGATAGCAAAACTCTATAAGGAACGGTGGAAAGTAGAGCTGTTTTTCAAATGGATCAAGCAGCATTTACGAATCAAAGCGTTCTATGGGACATCTCAGAATGCGGTATATAGCCAAATATGGATAGCGGTGAGCATCTATGTTTTGGTAGCAGTTATGAAGAAAAAAATAAAGCTACCACATTCTCTCTACACAATTCTACAGATTTTAAGCATTACACTTTTTGAGAAGATGCCCATCAGGCAAGCCTTTCACAAGACTAATCTGCAAAACCAAAATGATGAACTCCATAAACAATTGAAATTGTTTTAGTTAAGGTTGGACAGCAGTGAAATACATAATAATTAGATCGAATAATATATTTGGTGGCAGATATTTATATTCTTTTTATGACAATGTCAATAAGAAACAGTTTGAAATGCGATTAACATCTGATAGCGTTGATATGGTTTGTTTTAAGTTGGAAAAGTACGATAAGTAGATGGGTAAAACACCTCTGGCGCGAGTCTGTAGCACAGCCATGAGCGAGGCCGACTCGTGTCAGGAAGTCCAGCCGGTTTTCTACCGGCATTCACCTCGAAAAAGCTCAACCGACGTGAAAAAAGCCAACACACCGTCTGGCGCGAGTCTGTAGCATAGCCCTTAGCGAGGCCGACTCGTGTCAGGAAGTCCAGCCGGTTTTCTACCGGCATTCACCTTGAAAAAGCTTAACCGATGTAAAAAAAGCCAGCTTTATTTTACCCACCCTCTGGCGCGAGTCTGTAGCATAGCCATGAGCGAGGCCGACTCGTGTCAGGAAGTCCAGCCGGTTTTCTACCGGCATTCACCTTGAAAAAGCTTAACCGATGTAAAAAAGCCAGCACCCTCTGGCGCGAGTCTGTAGCATAGCCATGTGCGAGGCCGACTCGTGTCAGGAAATCCGGAGTAATGGGCAAAATTAATGGTACTTTATAGTGGTTTTTGCCAAGTGGACATTTTTAATGGTGTTTTTTAAGGAGGGTCTTTTATAGTAATTTTTTACTTTGTATTTTTATCAAATCAAGTTAAAACGGAAGCAGGCCCCAACGTTGCCCACAGTCTTCAAAAAATAAAAAAAAGATTAATGTTCGGCCCAAATCTCCGATTGGGTCGGTGTGAGGGCAAATCTCCTGATTTGCGAGCACCCTCTGGCGCGAGTCTGTAGCACAGCCATGAGCGAGGCCGACTCGTGTCAGAGGAGAGCAACCGCGCTATCAGACGCCCATAATCAATACGTCGAAGTCTGCAAACTGATGGTATCAGCAGCCATGGTATTATCCGTAGAGATCGTCCAGCTCACCCCGCCCTTTACCGGGCCATAACCGGGATGAAAGCCTTGTGCAAACAAATAATAAATACCCACCTTAAGCCCTGCGAAACTCGCCGCAGGTACCGTGTCTTCAGGTGGCACCTGCAAGGTGCATTTTTGCGAGTCGTCATACACGCCGTCTGCCGGTGCATCAAGCGTGCCATACTTTATATATATCGTGCAGCTATCCAGCAAGTACCCGTGGTGCTCCGGCTCTACAAACAATGTAGTATTTCCGCCAGTGCCACCACCGCTTGTTACTTGGCCTCCCCCCGGCTTCTTGCAGCTTTCAGCGGCGCACAGGCACAACGAAATAAAAAGGGCAGACAGAAGGAGCGGTCTCATCTTACATAAATTTACAGTATCAAAGTTAATCTATTTTCGGGGCACTGTGCTTCACAAAGAAAAAATAGCGCTGCACGCCTACCAGATAAAGCGGGTACAAATGGTCGTAAGACTTATTGATCAGGGGAAACCCCATCGATGCGTCTATCCGGTAAATAGAATTTATGATGCACTGCACACCGGGGTTGATGTCCACATAGTTGCCGGCTTCCAGTATCGGCGTCGTTATCGGCAGGGTATAGTTCAGCGAATACGAATAGGGCCCATCTTTCTGATATACCTTCGCCGCGCCATAAGACTTGCCTATGAATTCGCAATACACGTTCCAGTTGGTCTGCGAATAGCTCCTGTACTTCCCTGGATACACCTTGTACCCAAACGATAAGTCATAGTTAACCCCCTTGCCATACTGTATCGTGGTCGGATAAACACCCCCGTATCGGTCATAAGTATCGCCCTGGTATTCCATCGGGAAAATAAAGCCCGTGGTCAGCGACACCGCCAGGTTATGTTTCAGCCAGGTGGAGATCAGCCCCCCTCCCCACCCCGACGTGTGGATCAGAAGGTCAGGCTCTGCCTCATGCGATGGCACAAACACATCAGAGCCTTCCAGGTACGCCGCCATCCTGAAGTGCGTATTCTGCCCATCCAGCGTCAGGAACCGGTACTTTGCGTATAGGTCCACGCTGTTGAACACGTATGGATAAGGCACGCCCTCCTGTGGCGTATTCGTTCCCGGCACCAGGTTCCCTCCGCTATGGTTATGGGTGATAAAATCAAATGGCAGTGTCTTTTCATGATAATCTGAAACATCCGCCGTAGCGTAAACCGTAAGTTTCGAGGTAATGCCATACATCGCCCGTAGCGCCATCACATTCCTGAAAAGGTCAAGTTCCGGATAGCCTTCATCAAACACCCTTATCCCCAATGCGCCCTTCGGCAATGTACTCGCCAAGTCAGCAACCGGAAACAATTCCTGCCCGCTTGATACAAGCTGACATATACTTAAGAGCAGGAGCAGGCCGGTTTTTCTCATGATTTTCGTCAGTAAATTTAGGAAATAATATCCTTTCCCCTTAGTTTTGCAATAAGGGATTTATTAAAAAACCCGTCTTGAAGAAATTTGTCGCCATATTAGCCCTTGTGGGTATCCTGTTACAGACCTTTAGTCAGGTCGTAATATTGGCGCAATTTTATGCCAATCAGGACTATATAGCCAAGCACCTTTGCGAAAACCGCGATAAGCCACAGATGCACTGCAATGGTAAATGTTGCCTGAAGAAGAAACTGGCCAGGGAAGCCAAAGATCAGGCTCCCGTCCCCGGCAATCAAAAAAACGAACAGGTAAATCTTTTTTTCGCAGAATCAAAAATTGAGATCGTTCATTTCGTTCCTTTAGCCGACCCAATCCGTTATTTAAGTTATAACGAGTTGCAGACCATTTCATCTTCAGGGTCTGTCTTCCACCCACCCACCGCTTAGTGTTTTCAGGTATGGATAGTTTTTGCCTGCCATCATTGGCAGCGCTATTTTTCATTGGGCATGGCCGCATGCGCTTCGCTTGTGTGCATACCTCCGCCCGTACTTAAAAACATTAACATGAAAATTATAAATAAACTACTGGTTTTGGCCGGTATCATTGCGCCTGTGTATGGCTTTTGCCAGCAGGCAGGTGATACGCAGCAGGGGGGCATTACGCAGGATAACGTTGCCAGCGCCCCGTCCTGCGCAAGTGGCTGCTGCTGCGGCCAGGGCACACAGACGCCCCTCGGCGTAATGACAGACCACGTGCACCCCAAGGGCGAATGGATGGTCTCCTACACCTACATGGATATGAACTTGAAGGGCTCCCGTGCCGGCGCCAGCAACATCAGTGACGAAACCGTATACAAAGCCTACGATATGTCGCCGGAGACCATGCAAATGCAGATGAGCATGTTTATGGTGATGTATGGAGCCACCAATAAGGTCACCCTGATGCTCATGGGCGGCTTTACCTCTAACTATATGACCATGAATATGAACCAGGCCATGCAAATGATGCCCGGTATGAATATGTCGCAAATGTCTATGACACAGGGCGCCGTAAATTCCACCTATGGCCTCAGCGACACCAAGATCTATGGCCTGTATAGCATCAAGCAGACCATGTCAGACCGTCTTGTGGGTGCGCTTGGCATAAACCTGCCCACTGGTTCCACCACTCAGACAGGCTTAAACATGTTCACCGGCGCTAACGGGCGCCTCGCATACATGATGCAATTAGGCACCGGCTCCTATGGGGCGCTGCCCAGCCTCACCTATGTACATACCATCGGCAAGTTTGGTGTAGGTGCAGAAGGTGGCGCAGATGTGAACCTGAACAAAAATGCCGACGGATACACTTGTGGCAATATTTATAATGCCACCGTTTGGGGCAGTTACCGTATTTTTCCTTTCATGAGTGCTTCCCTACGTGCCGAAGGCATCAACCAGGGCCGCATCACGGGTGCAGACAAAAATATCCTGAACCCCTCCATGACTGGTGGCATGGAATTCGACCCCACCGCCGATCCTAAGAACAGTGGTGGCACATGGGTAAACACCTATGCGGGCCTGAATTTCCATTTGGATAAGCCAATCATCAAGATGTTCACGTTCCAGTGCGAGTATGGCTTGCCCGTTTACCAAAACCTCAATGGCACCCAGATGGCCATCAGTAGCAATATCCTCGCCGGTATCGCCTGTAAGTTCTGATCCCGGCAATTTTATTCATTTAGAAGCTCATTTTGGGTTTTCACATGGGCGGCGTGCGCCCACAATTCAAAGAACATTTATCAATCATTCATTCCATAAAAATGAAAAATTACACAAAAGCAATCCGTAAATCAATCTATGTTGCATTCGTTTGTTCCTTAATCATCGGCATGGGTTCCATTTCTTCCTGCCACAAAACCAGCAACAATAACCCATCCTCCTCGGGCGACTCCTGCACATTTCTGTTTCACCTCCATACCCAGATCATAGACAGCACCATAGGCGGCAATGTAGACGGCTACGACAGCAACACTACCGGCAGCGCCAATCCCTGGTACCTCGATGGGCTCAACAGGCGCATTGAACTGTTTGTACCCCAGTTTTTTATCTCAAACATCATGTTGGTTAAGTCAGACAATACTATGATCAAACTCAGCAACGTTGTGCTTCTGAAAGGGCTCGACAGCGAGGACTATTACATGTGCAAAGTGCCCACCGGCACCTATGTTTCCGCAATGTTTACAGTCGGTTTGGCAAATGCTGATAGCAATATGGCCCCCACGATGATGGATTTCCTGACCAACACCAACCTCACAGGTTCCCTGTTGACCTACAACCAGGCCTACCCACTCGAGGGCACCATGTGGAATGGAACCGACTACTACGGGATGAAGATCATAGGGGCATACGATACCTCCGCTGCCGGAGCAGCGGGTGGCACTGCTGTCAACCCCATTCCATTTACATTTAACATCCCAAATAGCCTCACCATTGCGCAGACAATTGCATTGCCCACACGCGGCACAGCCGCGGCTGATAATTACCCGGTATATGTGGCCACTGGCGGCAGCACCAACTACATCCATGTCCTTTGCGACTATGGTAAATTGCTCACCGCCATTGTAAATTTAAAGGCCAACAATAGCACGTCAACAATGCCATCCCTGGCAGACTCCTTAGCCAATAACCTACCTAATATGTTCAGGTATGAGCAGTAGGACGACCATCATTGAGACCATTATCATCGCGCTCTCATGCGCGGTGATGATGGTCTCATGTACGCACAAGAGTGCTGTGCTGGTCACACCCCAGGTCAGTTTCAGCGCCCAGGTCATCCCCATACTCACTACCTATTGCACCATCAACAGTAGTTGCCATGCAGGCGCAAGCAGTTTAAACCTCCAGACTAATTTCGATGCCGATTCAGCCTATTACACCTTGTTTGCCAAACAATTGGTCAGCACAGCCAACCCCACCGCAAGTTTGGTGTACACCGAGGTCGTGTCACATGAAATGCCATTAGCCCCTTACGCACCATTGTCCTCCGCTGATCAGGCCCTGATATTGCAATGGATCCAACAAGGCGCCAGCAACAACTAACGATGGAACGTCAAACAGAAAATTGTATTTTTGAAATTAAAACAACCATCATGAAAAGAGCATTTAAGTTCATCGCAGCCATCCTGCTGATAGTTACTGCCACATTCACCCACGCCCTTGCACAGGCAAAAACAGACACCATCAAGGTTTGGGGCAATTGCGATATGTGCAAGAACCATATAGAAAAGGCTGCAAAAAAAGCGGGCGCCGAAAAAGCAAGCTGGAACAAGAAAACTAAAATCCTTGTTGTTACCTATGATCCGGCAGCCACCACCAACGACGATATTCAAAAGAAAATCGCTTCCGTAGGTTACGACACCGAAAAATTTACCGCCGACGAGAAAGCCTACAAAAACCTCGACGAATGTTGCCAGTACGACCGGAAGAAATCGCAATGATCTTGAAGCAATAAGCCAGACTGCGAAAAGAAAGTTAAAAATTAATACCGCAAATTTCTTGTCCGCTTACTGTCTTGTTATTACAGATAACACATTTTTTCTTTTATCATTCCCGGAGAAGGCGGTTAATCTTATTTGCCGCTCACCCATCAAAGGGAAACAAAATTGGGAAAATGAGAAAATATCTGGATAATGCCCGTCAAGCTATGTCTGTCATTTTATTTGCAGCAACACTTGCCATAATGGGTACATCATGCCATAAAAACGCCTTTACCAACGGCACGCCCACCGGTACATTTTATTTTCATCTTTACCCAAATATTTACACGAGCCAGGCCGATAGTGTCGCTCCATATTATTACTTCGATTCCCTGGGCAGGTACATTTCGCTCCGTGTTCCGCAGTTTTTTGTCTCAGGTATCGTGTTGAATACCGTTGGCGGAGGCACCGTTGCTATGTCCAATGTATATGTGCTAACGGACCTTGATAGCAGCACGTATATTTTCGGTACCGCGCCGCAAGGCAATTATAGTTCGGTTTCGTTTACAGTGGGCCTCGATGCCACAGCCAATGGAATGCCGCCCTACGAGTTCGTCCCATCCGGCTTCATATCCAGCGCCACCATGTACTACAGCGATACCCAGGGCTATATGGCTATGAAAATACTTGGCCTGTACGATACTACGAGCACGTCAGGCCATCTCGGCAGCGGCCTCAATCCCATAAATTTCACTTTCGAGATTCCCAATACACTTGCCACAGCCATCACTATGCCAAACCGGGGCAGCGCTGCGTTTCCCACCTATTCGCTGGCTGCTGGCGGGGTAGCCTATATCGATATCGTCTGCGACTATGGCAGGCTGCTGTCTGTGCTCAATTTAAAAACACAAAACTATACCGACGGGCTCACGGTGCGCCCCGGCATAGCAGACACCCTCGCTGCGGAAATCCCGAATATGTTCTATTATAAAGATTAGGAAAAAAAGTCTTCGCGGCGCCTAAATGGCTACGTGGTATACCTTCCCGCTTGCCTCGCCACAACTATTTTCCATGTAGGTCTGCATTTTCTTAAACTCATTCTTAGGCAGGAATTTTTTACCGATGAAGGTCAGTTTCACCGTCCCTTTTAAGGGCTCCTTAGGCGCTTGTGTAAATACATATTGGTCACCCATATATCGGAAACAAGCCCCGGATTGCGTCACCGAATGATCTATCGTAAGATCGGCACGCAAATACCGCACCGAAAAGCCAGCGTCAAACACCGCCTGCGCCACCCTTTCAATATCCGGCTTCTTATTTTTTTTCAGGATCACCTTACCCTCTGTATGTTCCAGGTTCATTTGTACATCCGCCACAAAATCCAACTTCCTGATCTGCATCTCCACCGACCGCGAACATTGGCTGCACGTAAGCCCATTCACCCCAAGGTATATGGTATCAAACTGCGCACTGGCAGTTATTCCACCCGCGAACAAAAACAGCGCAACAGCGCAAACACTATAAAAAACACTTCTCATCACCAGTCATTTTTCTTTTGATCACCTAAAGTTACGCAATTAAGACCCTAAAATCACCCCATAGTTTACTACACCCCATCCCCGCGCTGCCACGTCGCCCACCATGGGCTTTCTAATTTCCGCTAAAACACCACCACTCCCGACTATCCACCAACTACTATATACTAACTACCATGTACTAACTACCATGTACTAACTACCATGTACTAACTACTATGTACTAACTACTATGTACTAACTACTAACTACTAATTACCATGTCTGCTCTCCACTCTTTCTACTTTCTACACAATAAGAACTACTCCCGACTATCTACTAATTACTATCTACTATGTACTATCAATGATCTACCACTCCCGACTATCTACCATGTACTATCTACTATGTACTATGTACTATCAATGATCTACCACTCCCGACTATCTACTACGTACTATCTACTATGTACCATCAATGATCTGCCACTCCCGACCATCTACTATGTACTATCTACTATGTACTTAAAACGCCCACTGCGCGAGCCTCACCACCTCCATAGCCTCCCGCACGTCATGCACCCTGAGTATATTCGCGCCCTGCTGCAGTGCCACCATGTTTAGCGCCGTAGTCCCGTTCAGGGCATGCTCCGGGTTTACCCTCAGCGCCTTGCAGATCATCGACTTCCGCGACAAGCCCGCCAGCACTGGACGTCCAAGTATCCGCAACGTGTGAAGCGATCTCAGCAAATCAAAATTATGTTCCACCGTCTTCCCAAAGCCAAATCCCGGGTCCACAATAATATCGGTTATCCCCGCCGCGCTGCACTCATCAACAACCAGCCGCAGGTAGTCCCGCACCTCCCAGGCCACATCATCATAGTGCGGTTCCATCTGCATCGTTTTTGGCGTGCCCTGCATGTGCATCGCTATATATGGCACGCGCAGCGCCGCCACCGTACGCAGCATTTCATCATCAAACCGCCCGCTGCTGATATCGTTCACTATGGAGGCCCCTGCCCCCACTGCCTCCTTGGCTACCCGTGCATTATAAGTATCTACCGACAGCCACGCCTCCGGGAACTCCCGGTGCACCGCCATAATCGCCGGTATCACCCGTTGCAGTTCTTCCTCCGCGCTCATGATCTCCTGCCCCGGCTTGCTGCTTGCCCCGCCTATGTCCAGTATTGTCGCCCCGTCTTTTAACATTTTTTCTGCATTCCGGGTCAGGGATTCCGGGTCGCTCAGTTGTCCTTTATTGTAGAAACTGTCGGGCGTGGCATTAAGTATACCCATCACCACCGGTGATGATAGGTCCAATAGCCGCCCCTTGCTCTGTATGATCGCCAATTGCTTGCAGTTGGTTTGTTAATGACTGTATAGCGCTTATTTCTGATGCGTAGTTTAAAAAGGTAAAGTTATTACTATTTTTGGATGGTCGCCCGAGACGAAATGAGGCGAAGCATTGAGGTTCTTTTTTTTAACTTTTAACAAACTACTATTTACCGATTCGATTAATTTTACACACTTATTACCTTTAACTTTTAATATTCAATTTCTTATGAAATACGTTATCATACTTTTCAGGATCATTATCGGGCTATTGTTCATCTTTTCCGGTGTCGTAAAGGCCAATGACCCATTGGGCCTCGTCTATAAAATGAACGAGTTCTTCGAAGTATGGGATATGAATTTCATGATCAACTATACCATGGCCCTATCCATCGGCATGATCGCGTTTGAGATCATAGCAGGCGTGGCCATGCTGGTAGGCAATGCCTTCCGCTTTTATATTACCGTGCTGCTCCTGCTCAATATTTTTTACACATTCCTCACCGGCTATGCCCTCTATTCGGGCAAGATCAAGGAGTGCGGCTGCTTCGGCGACTGCATCCCGCTTACTAATACCGTTACATTTTACAAAGATGTCGTGCTCAGCGCCATGTGCTTGTTCTTGTATTGGCAGCGTGCCAAGGTGAGTGCCATCACCGCAAAGCCCGCTATCAATTTTTCCATCGTCTTTGCAGCCGTTATTTTCGGTTTCGGAAGCCAGTGGTACACCTTGCACCACGGCCCCATACACGATTGCCTTCCCTACAAAGTGGGCAACAACATCCTCGAAAAGATGCAGCCAGCGCCCGGCGCCCAGGATGCCGTTTATGAGACCATTTTCATCTACGCCAAGGATGGCGTGAAAAAAGAATTTACATCAGCCAACTATCCATGGCAGGACACCACCTGGAAATTCGTTGACCGCCGCGATAAGCTCATCAAAGAAGCCACCGGCCAGCCGGCTATCCACGATTTCTCGCTCACAGACTCCGCCGGTACCGACCAGACCCAGGCTATACTCACCGCTAAAGGCTACGCCTTCCTGTGGGTGATCCGTGAACCGGAAAAAGCCAATACCCAGACCATAGAACAACTCCGTGCGCTCATCACCAAGGCCGAAGCCCTTAAAATACCGTTCTACATGGTCTGCTCCGCCGATCAGGAAGTGTGCAACACCTATAAAAAAGCCTGGAACATGATGGATGTACCCTTTTTGATGATAGACGGCACCGTGGCCAAGACCGCAATGCGCACCAATCCTGGCCTCATACTCCTCCGCGAAGGCACTGTAATGAACAAGTGGAGCTACCTCGACTATCCAAAAGACCTATCCATGGACAACGGTGTACTGACGGCAAAATAAAGCTGTCAGGCAATGGGGCATCCGGCAAAAAAAGGCATCGTGGATCAAATAACACGATAGGGCCCGATAATTAAAGTACCCTGCGTCGGCAACACGGAGCGCCCATAAGGCTTGAAATTGATCGGTCTGATGTCGTCGCGAAGGTTACGTTACTTCACCCCTCCTTTTCGAATAGGGCCGCGGTGAGACCTAAAATTCTTGGGGGAAGTTGCTATCGGTGTTTTTTTTCAGTGTTTTTGGTCTTCAGTCATGTACAACGCATCGGCGCCACGTGTTTTTACTCGCTCAATATATGCAGGTCCTTCAAATTACGCCCCAATCCATTATAATCAAGCCCATAACCAACCACAAATTTATTCTCGATCTCAAACGCGCAATAATTGGCACGCACATCATATTTCAACGCTGCTGGCTTTGTTAGGAAAGTCGCTATTTTCACCGATGCCGGCTGTCGGCTATAGACCTCAGGCAGGAACGCACTCAGTGTTTTGCCCGTGTCTATAATGTCTTCCACTATGATCACATGTCGTCCTTGCAAGCTTTCCTCCAAACCAATTGCGGTCACCACATGCCCGGTAGACGATGTGCCCTTATAAGATGCCAGCTTGATGAAGGATATTTCTGCGTCAATCGAAAGCTCACGGAACAAGTCCGCAGCAAAAATAAAACTGCCATTGAGTATCCCGATCAGCAACGGTCGCTCGCCCGCATATTCCCGGTTTATTTCCCCGGCTATCTCGGTCACCCGCGCATCTATAGCTTCTTGCAAAATAAAAGGCACAAAGTACCTGTCATGTATCCGGATCATAATAGGGACGAAATTAAGAATCAGCACTTGAAATTCTGCTGCAACGAATAAGCCCATGGAAAATATTCAAAAATAATAACCGTTAGAAGACCAAAAATTCAGGACTTAATGGCGACTTTTCTGCCGCAGATGACCCTCCCAAAATCCCCCGGGAACCGACTATCTCTACCTTCGAAAAAAAGCGACGAAACACCTCTTTCTACTTTCTACTTTTGACTTCCTACTCTCTACTTTCTACTTTCTACTTTCTACTTAAAAATAAGGTAACGTTACGAAAGCAGGAATTGCATCACGGCCTACAAAGGAAAACGCCTACAAGTGCAACATCACTGCCGCAATACTAAAGTAAATGATCAACCCCGTCACATCCACCAGCGTAGCCACAAAGGGAGCCGAAGAAGCCGCCGGGTCCAGCTTCAGCCGCTTCAGCACCATAGGTATCATCGATCCGCTCAGCGTACCCCACAACACTATACCTATGAGCGAGAAAGACACCGTAAGAGCCACCTTCACCCAGTTAAAATGAACCCCATAATTGTACCAACCCACCTTCTGCCATATCGTAATCCTGATGAACGCGATCACTGCAAGTATAGCCCCCAGGGTGAAACCTGAAAACAATTCCCGCTTCATCACATACCACCAGTCACGGTACGAAAGCTCCTTCAGCGCCATCGCGCGGATGATCAGCGTAGCCGCCTGCGAACCACTATTACCACCGCTCGACATGATCAGCGGTATGAACATCGATAGCACTATCGCCTTGTCCAGCTCATCGCCAAAGTGCTGCATCGCAGTAGCCGTCAGCATTTCACTCAGGAACAGGATGATCAGCCATCCCGCACGCTTCTGTATCATCGTCACAAAACCAGTCTTCACATAAGGTAAGTCCAGTGATTCAAGACCCCCGAACTGTTGCATTTCCTTCGTGTCTTTTTCTTCCGCTTCGTCTATTACATCATCTATCGTCACCACCCCCATCACCACGTTATTGCTGTTCGTTACCGGCAGGGCCACACGGTCATACTCCTTAAATTTTTGTATCGCGTCTTCTATGCTATCCTGTATGTCCAGCTTCACATAAAATCCGTCCATGATGTCCTCTATCGTCTTGCTATGATCATTCAGCACCAGTCTGCGTATCGGTATATCGTCCACCAGCTTGCCGCTGCTATCTACCACAAAGATCACATTCGCTGCCGGCGTATCCGTATAGAAGCGGCGCAAATGCTCTATGGCCTGACCTATGGTCCATTCCTTACGTACTGTGGTGAAATTCGTATTGATCAGCCGCGCTACACTTTTTTCCGGGTAGCCCAGCAGGTCATAAGTGGCCAGGCGGTTCTTATCATTCAGTAGGTTCAGGTATTCAGTTACTTCTATACCGTCCAGCGTATCAAAAAAAGTCACCCGGTCATTCGACTCCAGGTTATTCAGGATATTGGATATCTTCGGGCGGGGCAGCTCCTCCATGATCCCACGCTGCAATACGTGGTCTAAAAAGGAAAATATTTTGATCTGGACATTTTCTGGCAGGGCCAGGAAGGTATTGATGGCGTGTTCCGTAGGCAAGGACCCCAATAGCTTGGAGACCTCAGCCGGATAGTCCTCATCTTTTCTGTGGTGCAGCAACTCGCTTAGGTCGCCTTCCAGAATTTTCTCCCTTAGATCCTGAAC
>Ga0364867_10663_pt1 | contig 15283 bp, 20 predicted proteins | sample ExccelAu500001D4_3_FD_206915 | JGI IMG/M metagenome (GOLD analysis project Ga0364867, IMG submission 206915) | Enriched cells from Trout Bog Lake Hypolimnion, Wisconsin, USA - BchlTB.Aug13.5000.01.D4 | ecosystem: Environmental > Aquatic > Freshwater > Lake > Hypolimnion/Profundal zone | place...
CTTGTGAAGGCGGGGTAAAACCACTAACGCCTGATGAATATGGTGCTTATTTGCGTACAGAGTTACATGGATGGGAAGATATTGATGCTGTAAAAATTGAGAAGGAGTACAAGTTTAAAAACTTTCAGGAAGCACTGGACTTCATCGCGCGTGTGGGACAGATTGCTGAAGAAGAAGGTCACCATCCGGATATTTATCTGCATAATTATAAGTTTGTAAAGTTAATGCTTTACACTCATGCTATTGGTGGATTATCCGAGAATGATTTTATACTGGCATCAAAGATTGATTCGCGGTCGAAATAAGAGAGCTTAAAATTTTCATTTCAAATTTTCTAATTTGTGAGCAGAAATTCTTCTTTACTAAGTCTGCAGACGAAAGGGCTAAAGAAGCTTGATTACATCATTTGATTAGATCTGTGTGCGTAATTGGTAGTCTTGCAGCTTTAGAGATTTCTATCTAAGAGTGCGGAGAATTGACTATAGAAAAATAAATATGATAAGCTGATAAAGCTATGGCAGAAACCGATTACGCAGGTGAATCTCAGGGACAAAGAGCGTTTGATCTAAGCGCGGGAAGATATGCCACCAGACGCTTTGAGAGAGAGGAAAGGGATCCTGTTATGTCACCAGTTGTTGATGCGTTATTGGTAGATCCTGCAAGAAGAGAAAATTCAGCTTCACAAGATACTCGCGAGGTAAGAATAGGAAATGAGGCGCTTGATGTTAGTTTGCAAGGTAAAGATTATATGAGAGATAGTCTTGTGTATGGTTCACCATTTGCATTATATTGCCTGGTGATGATTGGCGACGGGGAGGGTCGACAGAAGTGGGGTATATTAAGAAAAAATTCACCAGAAGGTAATAGTCAGCAGGATACGTTAACGATTGCTCAAGCGGTTATGCAAGATGATGGAACGGAAAGGTTTTCTGAGATGACAGAAATGCCGTTGATTAACGGGCAAACAACAACGATTAACCAGCCAAGAAATGAAACGGCTTCTACTGTTAATTTAAAGGTAGATGAGCGAGGTGAATTGCTACGTATTAGTTCTGACAGGAAGTCATGGGTAACTGTAATTACCCATGCAGATACACAAATACTTCCTGCTCCAATCGAAGCTCACATAAAAGGATATCCGAGGTAAGCAAAAGGAAATCTGATTCGGATAAGATGATACTGTTAAAAACAGAACAAATAAGGGGCTATGATAGATCATTAGGTAGTCAAATCTTCTCTGATACTCGAATGGTGCGTATTAAATCAGGTCCACAAAGCAATCTCCGGGAATATGCAGATTTAAGAACATATTTGATGTATCCAGTGAACAATTCTCTTGCAGTTCAGCTACAAGAGTTCGGGGAAGAAATAGTTTTATGGGCGATTTTATATCAGGAGAAATTCCAGGAGCTGTTAATTTTGCGAGAGGTAAAGCTTCTGAATATGTAGCGAGTAAAGGATCTCCGTTTGCAATTGATCAACATGAATTTAATCACCCTAGACATTATTTACTAAATCAAGGTGCTTCAAGACCGCGTGCTGTTATTGATATTTTTGTTATTTAAGGAAAATGATATTTATTAGTTTAGTAGAAATCCTCGGGAAGACGAAAACGCGGTACTTGAACATATCGTAATGAACTATCATGAGGCAGTACGCTTTCTGGTGCTGCATCATCAAAGAGTACAATTGCCATTTCAGGATGAACACCCTCAAACCATTCTTCTTGATGACTTTGGGGGAATTGATGGCCTGATGCTAATTGCTGGAGCCCTTCTCTTCGTGATCTTTCAAGTAATCTGATCATCATAAGTACCTTGAGGTCATATTCACTAAATTTACCTTGAAGATCTGCAATGACTCGCTCTGTAAGGACAGCTCGTCCAGGAGGAGATGTTTCTCTGAACTTTTTCATGACCCTTGCAAAAGTAAGCGTTTCCCTTTGTTTAGTTGTTTCTGCTACTAGCGCAACAACATCCGGGATAAGTTCTAGCGCAGTACCGTCAGTGCAACCCATTACCAGGCTTGGCTTTACAGGTCCTAAACGCGGGGCTATCTGTCGTAATCCTTCTTCTGCTTTTGTTGATAAGCTGCCAAGTTGTACTTGGTCTCCGTAAGTTGCATGAATCCACTTATTTGCGAGTGGGGCTGCTGGACGGACTTGAAATCGTTGAAACGCATCTAACCACCGTAAATGATCAAGTTCTTTTTTTTGGTTATCAGTAAGTTTATCTTCTCTCCTTGGTCCAAATCCGGGTAAGACGATTTTTCTTTTTGTATCAGGTATTCTACCATCTGTCTCGTCTGCGTCATCCAGGGCAAGAACTGGACGTCCAGGTTGAGCTTCAACTAGATTCCCAATAGTACTTGTTTTGAGATGGAAAAAACCGGCATCTTCTGCAAATCCTTCTTGAGCGTCCATTTCTAAGGCGATATCCAATGCATGTGGTTCTCTTGAAATTCTATCAAGTTGAGTATACCAATACGTGGTGAAATCTCTTCTCAAATCAGGAAGAACTTCGCGTAATGGTCCATAAGTTGCCAATCTGTCAGGTAAATGCAAATCGGCAGGATCAAAACCATGTCTTAGCTCTAACGTTCTAAGAGTTCTGTAATTTTTTATTGCCGGGTATTCACGTGATCCTGTTTCTACTCCCATAAGAGATAAATTTATAGCATTTATATTTAGTTCCTCATAGCCGGGGTTAGATATAAATGCCATATTATATAGATTATATCAGGAAGTTCAAAAAAAACGAAGCTAACTGCCGGGTAACCATAGTAGGTTATTCATAGAATTTTTTCTTTTTGAATTTCTTCAGTAAGAAAAACAGGTTTCTATTTGAATCCACCTGGTTCTCAGACTAAGTATAATTTTTTGCATATCCCAGTTCTTTCATAAGTTTTGTCGGCGCATTTCGAAGATGTAGAGGAATCGGTTCATTGGGAAATTCGTAAACTGCTTCTTTTGCTTTTCCTGGTGCATTTGGAACAGCTCTTGATTTTTTGGCCCTGGAAAGATAAATAACGATATGCGCAAGGATGAGTTGTGCTTCCAGCATGCCGATTTTGTTAACTGCTTCAAATGCTTCGTTTGCCTGGATAAGTGCTCCCCTGTCAGCCATGCTGATATCTTCTGATGCAAAGATAATCATACGCCTGGCAATAAATTTCGGATCTTCGCCATTTTCCAGCATGCGCGCAAGATAATAAAGCGAAGCATCGACATCCGATCCTCTCATTGATTTGATAAAAGCCGAGATGATGTTGAGAATGTGATTATAATTGGTAATTTAGGTTTGAATGATATAAATAAGTGATCAAAAACTGGATTTTATCAATTATGAGCAAATGAAATTAGTGTGAAGTTGGAGAATTGAATACATGAGTTGTCAAATATAAGGTAATTACTGTAGTAATTACACCAAGTAAAAATGTTAGCACAGTTTTAGTTGCTTCTTTATAATTTTCAATTGCTCTGACTTGTGCCCTTGAGGCTAATCTTCTTCCGACATCGTCCGTCATAGTTCCTATATCTTCCATTGCAGGTTTTACTATTAAGGATGAAGCAACCCGGAATTCAAGAACGTTGCCTATGAATATGGGAATCGATACGAGCATTATGAGCAACTGAAATAACAAGTTTATATACCCCATCGGGAAATGAGAAAAAAAAGCTTTGAAGCTAAGCCCAATGAGCTTACCATACGTGGTTTGCTGGTACCACCACCTTTTCCAGAAACTATTTATTTTTGTGATATCAAGTGTCATAGATTGATATATTTTATCATATGCCTTTGAGGCTGACAATTGAATTTATATCAGTGGTTTATTTATGGTCCGTTAGCTTTTCTTCAATATCTCTTATTACTCGACCCGTTTTAATATCTATAATTTTTTCTTTGTAGAAATTATTCAATCTATCAATAACACGAATTTTATTAACCCCATCAGGTGACAAGTCTTGTCTTTTACCTGGAAACCATCCTGAAATAATGTGAGTAAAAAATTTCTTTGCTGTTTCATGAAAAGATTTAAGTTCAAGGGATTCTTTTAGTGTAATAGAATCGGACAAACTAACTGCAAAATGTTTGGGAGGAACTTTATTTTTTTTATTCAAAATCCCATTTGTTTTCATATTCATAAGCTATAGGTGTAGGTATACTATAGCCATCAGTGTCTAATCCTAATCTAAATCTCCTCATGATAGTTTCTTGGGGTTCATACTGACGTGTTGAAATCCAATACTCATGTTGCTCTTTTACATATCTGGCAACAATTCCACTTGGGACAATAAAAAAGCGGAAGTTGTGCTTTTCCTTTTCAATATTTACAAAACAATAATAAAGATTAGGGTCAATAATATCTTCATGTTTTTTTGACATTACCCATTCTAAGGCATGACCAAATAGAGCTGATTTCGTAGGAGTATTTCTATAATGCGTTTTTACTTCAATTTTAAACATTCTATTATGAGTAGGATCGGAAGCAAGTATGTCAACGCTTTTTGTTCTTCCAAGTGTCATATTTGCATCATAACCTCTAAGCACAAGCTGAGAAAGGACAGCAAATTCTCCTGCAAGTGATATTGCATTATTATCAAGCTCAACCTCTTTTAGTTCATCATTTGTCATAGGAATCTAGCAATTGATTTTAATTTTGATAAGGACTGATTAGTGTTTTGCATAATATCTTTCTATAAATAATAAATAGAATTTATCTATAATATTTTCTTCCTTTTAATTTTTCAGGTAAATAGGAAAGTCCTTTTTCTGCCCCGACATTACCCTCTTGCCAACTATAGCCTTTGGCATAGCCTAGTTCCTTCATCAGCTTTGTTGGAGCGTTTCTTAAATGTAACGGTATAGGTTCATTCGGAAAATTGATGACATCTTCCCTGGCACGAGCATATGCGTCAGTTGTTGCCCGAGATTTCTTTGCTAAAGCAAGATATGCTGTCCCGTGAGCAAGGTTAAGGGAGCATTCTGGATAACCTATCGTCTCGCATGCTTTGAATACCTCGTTGGCGACTACAATGGCTGTAGGTTGTGCCATTCCTACATCTTCACTTGCAAAAATAACCATTCTTCTTGCTATGAACTTCGGATCTTCTCCTCCTTCAATCATTCTGGCGAGATAATAGAGAGCCGCATCAACATTTGAGGCTCGCATCGACTTCAAATATGAGCTAATGATGTTGTAATGCTCATCTGCTTTTTTGTCATAGAGGCCTGCGGATTTAGTCTGGAAAATGTCTTTAATTGTTTCTGTTTTGATTTCCTTTTCGTTATACGTTATGACCGCCATTTCGAGTGCGTTTAACATAATTCGTGCATCTCCACCTGATAATCTGATTAGTAATTCTTCTGCATCGTGGTTAATTTTTTTCTTATACTCCCCTACTCCGTTTTTTTTTATCGGTAAGAGCTCGATTGATGATTTTTTGTAAGTCCTGTTTATTTAAACTTTGTAATACAAATACTCTACTACGTGATAGCAAAGCATTTATTATCTCAAAAGAGGGGTTTTCAGTGGTCGCTCCTATAAGGATAATACTTCCGTTTTCTACGCTTGGCAATAACGCATCCTGTTGCGCTTTATTCCATCTATGAATTTCGTCGATGAAGAGAATGGTTTGTTCAGGTTTTAGGGACCGGCGACCAGGAACTGGCTCACTTTTTCGTGCTTTTTCGATAATATCTACCAGATCTTTTTTCCCGCTTGTTACTCCGGAAAGTGTATAAAAGTTTGCATTTACACTTTGTGCAATAAGATATGCGAGTGTTGTTTTACCGGATCCGGGCGGACCCCAAAAGATCATTGAAGAGACCGATTTGTTCTCAATCATTTTATGTATGATGCCTTTTTCGCCAACAAGTGTTTCCTGCCCGACATAATCATCAAGTGTTTGCGGGCGCATGCGGAATGCGAGGTTGGTCTGCCTGTCCATGAGGATATTGTAACATATCAGGTATCAGGTTTTAGGGACCGGCGACTGGGCGAAAGTTAGTATTTTTATTTTATTGGATGTAGATTAAGTTCGTCTTCAATTCTTTGAATTCGTTGTCCATGCAGATTGTATCCACTCAGATAGAATCCGAACAGTACGACTGCATACAATGCCAAATTATAAAGAGCAACAGTAACAAAATTCCGGGATTCCTGCCATAAAAAAGCATTAATGAAGAGAGTAAAGACAGGGGCTAATAAGTGCATAAAGAAAAATTGATATAAGCAGATGTTGGGTTTGTTCATGGAGTTTTTTAAAATGTGTTTTTTCTTTATAGAGTAGTTTTGCGGGAAAATTCATGGTTTTATTGTAATAGCTTAAAAATTGAGTAGCGTGTTCTCTATTGCGAAACGTGGATTAACATTGGTTGTTTTCAGAAGTGTGCGGAGAGATTGGAAGGATTTTAAAGTATCAAGGGTATATTGTGTATCAGAAGTATTAAAAGCTTTTGAATTTTGAGTTTGAATACAGGTATTTAATAATTGTTCACGTAAGATGAGGATGAGGTTCTCGATCCAAATAAGCGCTTTTTCTTTGTCTTTTGCCAATTGCTCTGCCTGTTTTAGTTTATTTCCAGCCGTGAGGTTTGGGAGATTTTGAATAAACACAGTGAGTTCTTCGATAGTTTTTTCTGAGAGTTTTTTTTGCTCCTCTTCAAGTTCAATAATCTGGCAACGTGAAAGAATTGTCGGAAGTAATGCTTCTTTTGTTTCAGTCCCTAAAAAAATATATGTATTAGCAGGCGGCTCTTCAAGAACTTTCAAAAGTGCATTTTGTGCTTCAGGTGTGAGTAAGTGTGCGTCTTCAATGACTATAATTTTGTTGGCACTTTTAACAGGTTTAAAATATAATTTTTTTTGAATAAGCTTAACTGTTTCTATTCCTATGCTTTGAGTCGGGGTTTTGGATTCCGGATCTTTTTCGATTATTGTTATATCGAATTTATCAACGGTATTTTTTTGTGCGTATTCCTGGATATACGTTTCTCTTTTCTTTTTATCTTTCGTGGTGATGATAAAGCTGACCATGATTCTCCATATTATATTATAATAGTTGAAGGGCTATATGGCTATATGGTTGATTTAAAATTTTGATTAATTTTGATCACTTAGTAATAAAACCATTTTTTTACTTTTTCTTGACTTGCCTGTAGTTATTTTTTACTATAGTAATAATGCCCAACCCGACTATTGCTTCACCATCTACCAATTCAGAACAGTCCGGTGACTTGTCACTTCTGGATATTCTTCATTCAGAACATTTTCTTACCGATCAACAATACGAACATATAAAAGTAAAAAGTGCAACTGCCGGGCAATCTCCGGTTGATGTCTTACGACCAATGCATCTTGTTTCAGAGGCAACAATAGCAGAAGCTAAAGCAAAGCTTCTCGGAATACCGTATATTTCTCTTCAGACAGTTGCTTTTTCTCCTCAAGCCCTTAATTTTCTTCCCCGTTCTGTTGTTGAACGCTTCAGTCTGATTCCGTTTTCCTATGAAGAGAGCACCGGAACACTTTCTGTTGCTATGGCAAACCCTGTTGATTTAGATGCGATTGCATTCATTCAACAGAAAACAGGACTTATTATTAAATCATTCGCAGCTGATCCTGAGGAAGTTAAAGAAGCGATCGGGCAGCAATATCAACAGGAGCTTGTCGGTGAAGTCGGTGAGGCAATCAAAGAATCAGAAGAATTGACTGAGAAAAGAACTGTTGACAGCAAAAAAATTTCAGAAATTATTAAAGAAGCTCCCATCGCAAAAATTGTTTCCACCATTTTAGAGTACGCTGTAAACAGCCGTTCTTCCGATGTGCATATCGAGCCTCTTGATGAGAAAGTCAGAGTGCGCTATCGAATTGATGGTATTTTGTATGACAAATTAAGCCTTCCTAAAAATGTTCATGATTCTCTTACCTCACGAATCAAAATTCTAGCTGAGTTAAAAATTGATGAACACCGTATCCCGCAAGACGGACGTTTTAACTTCAAAAACAATCAACAGGAAGCAGATGTCCGTGTCTCTATTATTCCTACAGTTAAAGGTGAAAAGATAGAAATGAGACTATTGTATAAAACAGGTGGAATTCCCACGTTATCTGATCTTGGATTGATCGGAACATCTCTTAAAGCGCTTGAAACTGCAATACTCAGACCACATGGAATTATTTTAGTTTGTGGACCGACTGGCTCCGGTAAAACAACGACGCTTTATGCAGCTCTTTCCCGTCTCAATACAACGCGTGTTAACATCGTTTCCCTTGAAGATCCTGTTGAATACGAGATTCCGGGAGTCAATCAGGTTCAGATCAATCCTACAGTCGGATTGACATTTGCCTCCGGCCTTCGCTCTTTTCTCAGGCAGGATCCAAACATCATACTTGTTGGTGAAATCCGCGATAAAGAAACAACAGATCTTGCAATACAGGCTGCACTCACAGGGCATCTGGTTTTTTCAACAATTCATACATCACGCGCAGCAGGGGCAATCCCCCGTTTGATTGATTTAGGCGCTGAAAGCTTTTTATTGGCATCAACAATAAATGCCCTTATCGGACAGAGAATAGTACGGCGTATTTGTCCACATTGTAAAGAAGCATATATGCCTCCTGCTCAATTGATGGATGAGTTAAAACAGGTTCTGGGTAAACTTTATCCGGTAAATAGTAGCGGTACGTTTTTCAGAGGAAAAGGCTGCGCAGAATGCGGTCATCTCGGATATATAGGACGAATCGGTATTTATGAAGTTTTGATGGCATCGGAAAAAATAAGCCGTTTGATGCTGGAGCAAGGAGGCGAACAGAATATTGAAAATGAAGCTGTTTTGGAGGGAATGATTACGTTGAAACAGGATGGCTACTTGAAAGTATTGATGGGAGAGACTACTATGGAAGAAGTGCTAAGAGTAGCACAGGAATAACTGCCCATGGAAATACAGGAATTATTGACGCTGACAATTAAAAATAAAGCTTCGGATTTACATTTGATGGTCGGACTTCCGCCTACGTTTCGTATTGATGGAGCATTAAGGTATCTTACTACATATCCGGCATTAAAGTCGGCAGATCTGGAATCAATGATTTTTTCTCTTCTGACTCCCGAGCAAAAAGAACTATTGCTTACAAATAAAGAACTTGATTTTTCTTTCGGTTATAAAGGCAGATCGACACAGGAGATTGGCAGGTTCCGTATTAACGCATATTTTGAGAAAGGAACAATTGCTGCAGCAATGCGTTTCCTTGCACCAGGTGTTAGAACGCTTGAAGAACTCAATATGCCTAAAATTGTTCATGAATTCGCAAAATTAAGACAGGGATTTGTTCTTGTTACCGGACCGACAGGACACGGAAAATCAAGTACCCTGGCTGCAATTATCAACGAAATTAATTTGAATAAATCCTGCCATATCCTTACTATTGAAGATCCGATTGAATATGTTTACCCGAAAGGCAATAGTATTATTTCCCAACGTGAAATGGGGATTGATACTCATTCATGGGGGTTTGCATTGCGTTCATCTCTTCGGGAAGATCCGGATGTGGTGCTCATCGGAGAAATGCGCGATCCTGAAACGATGCAGGCAGCTATTACTCTTGCTGAAACAGGACACTTAGTACTCTCAACCTTGCATACCAATTCGGCTTCTCAGAGTATTGACCGTATTGTTGATGCTTTTCCTGCTGATCAAAGGACACAAATCCGTATCCAGTTGGCTTCAACTCTTCAGGGAATTGTTTCACAAAGATTAATTACGAAAATCGGCGGGGGCAGAATTCCTGCTGTAGAGGTACTTCTCGGCACGCCTGCCGTTGCGAGTAATATACGTGATGGCAAATCACATCTTATTGATTCAGTGATTCAAACGTCAAAAGATATGGGAATGATTACGATTGATGATTCACTTGCTCAACTGGTAAAAGAAGGTGTTATTACGCTTGATGATGCCAAACCCTACGCGCTGCGACTGAATGAGCTTGAAAGATTGATAGGATGAGAAAATATGTATGAGACTTTATTATCGTGCAGTAACTCAGGATGGCAAAACAATTCGTGGCTTAATTGATGCGAAAGATGTCAGTGAGGCAGCCAATTATCTCCGTAAGCATCAATTTATACCTATTCAAATTATCCCCGAGAACAAAATGGGTATCCTGCGGTTTTTCCCGTTTTTTAAAAAAGTAAAATCAACAGATATCATTTTTTTTACCCGTCAGCTCGCTTCAATGATTACTTCGGGATTAACGTTGGTACAAGCATTAAATGTTTTAAAAAATCAGACACCAAGCTCGGCACTGGCAGAGATGATTGAAGGCATTATTTCAGATATTGAAGACGGGTCCACATTGTCAAAGGCGCTTGAAAAATATCCTCGTGCTTTCTCTCCGATTTATATCTCTCTTATAAAAACAGCAGAATCTACAGGTCTTTTGGATAAGATATTAACGCGTCTGGCGGATAATTTGGAAAAAAAAGAAAAACTCGTACGCACAATACGGGGTGCACTTCTCTATCCGATTATTGTTGTTATTATGATGGTATTAGTTATGATTGTAATGATGATTTTTGTTATTCCGCAATTAACTCTGCTTTATGGAGAATTGAATCTCACGCTTCCTGTTGCGACGCAGTTTATTATAGGAATTTCGGATTTCATTATAAATTACTGGTATATCGCTCTTATAGTAGGATTTAGCCTCGTCTATTATGTGCGTCAATGGTATCACAAGCCTGGAGGTAAAAAAACTGTTGATACCTATCTGTTAAAACTACCAATTTTTGGAAGATTACTTAGTGATGGTATGATGGCTGAGTTTTCAAGAACATTGTCACTTATGATCAGTTCAGGATCACTTGTTGTTGATTCTCTTTTGAAAAGTGCCAATATAGTAGATAACATACTTTATCAGGATGCAATAGGGCTTGTCGCCAAACGCGTTGAAAAAGGAATTTCTATGGGCGATGCGATGGAAGCAAGTCCCCTGTTTCCACCAATTATTGTTGAAATGGTAAAAATCGGGGAACAGACTGGCAAGCTTGATGCTTCTCTTATGAAAGTGTCGGAATACTTTGAACGTGAAGTTGAAGATAAAGTAAAAGTGATGTCTACTCTTTTGGAACCTGTGATTATGGTTCTTCTCGCAATCGGTGTTGGATTTTTAATTATCTCGATTATTACCCCTATTTATAATTTGATATCGAATATTAGCTAAAGATGAGATTTTTTAGAAATTTCAGGAAAAAGGATTGATTACAGATATTTTAGAGAACTTCTTTACATCCTTTACATTATCAGTTGCTAGTGTGTTAATTCCATTACTTAGTGCAGTTGCAACTAAATAGGCATCAAAAACCTGATCCGAAACTATGTTATGCTTTTGGACCAGCTCTAACGCAATACGATGCGTTCGATAATCGGGAGAGATGATAGTTGATACGTCTAAAATCCTTTCGATTGCCTCTATTGCTTCGTTATGTTTCATAGGATTTTGAAATTTTGAATGAGTTAATACTCTTAATGATTCAAAAATATTTTGATGAGCAATCGTTAAAACATTTCTGTTTTCCTGTAAAAATTGTTGAGCACGTTTGTGTTTTGGTGATGAGCTATTAATAGCGTATACTAAAATATTTGAATCAATAAGCATGAATTATAGTTTTGGATAATAATCTGCTCTTTTCAAGTTATCCAGTGGTTCCTTAAGATCATGTGTTTTAAAGATAATTCTTTTTGCCTGTTTTTTTGCATCTTCTTCCAGATAGCGTGTCAATGCAACATTAAAGAGATCCTGTAGTGTGGTATTTGTCTCCAAAGCTCTTTTTTCTACGCTCTTTTTTAGATTCTCTTCTATTCTTAAAGTAGTTCTTATTAACATAAAAGCAGGTTAGCATATATATGCCTATATGTCAAATTTTTGACAGCAGTCTATCCTTAGAGGACTATTCCATTACATGAATCCAAAAGATCATCCACAAGAAGCGTAATTTGTTCATTACTTACTTGTTCCTTTGTCGGATCATTAAGCTCTTTATTGAGTTCATATAAAGTATTAACAGCTTTTAAAAACTTTTTTGAGAGTTGTTTGGAATAATTTTTTTTGAGAGATTCAATAATAATGATTAATTGATTAAATTCCAGTCTCTGTTCAATAAAGTCAACAAAACAAAACCTTAAACCGTCTTCAAGCTCTTCGTTTGAAAACGTTGCGGGGAGATTATTAAGTTTTATTTGAAAATCCAGGCTCAAGTGTACAAATTATTTTAATTATCAATTATTAAAAAATTATTAAAATTTTTCTAATTAATTTGTTTTTTTTATTTTTAGAAAGGTAAGAGATTTTATTAAAAAAATCTTTTTATGCAAGGGAAAAATTTTCTGCTTTAAAAATTTTAGTTGATTTCTCCGAGGTATTTTTTAACTTGAGAGAGTAAATCAGGCGGTGTAATATCAGCTTTTATGATAAAAGCAACTGCACCTTTACTCATAGCATCTTTAATTAGCGGATCATGATCAAGGTTGGTCAGAAGAATAACAGGGCCATTTTTGATAGAAGGAGGGTTTTTTGAAAGCTCATCCATAACTCCCAGCCCATCCATTTTGGGCATCATGATATCAAGAAGGATAAGATCATAGCCACCTTGTTTTAGCTTCGAATATGCATCTTCTCCATTTACTGCGGAATCTACAGTATACCCTTCCCCTTTAAGGATTTCTTCATAGAGCTCCCGTATATAAAGGTCGTCATCAACAACCATGATCCTTTTCGCCATAGTAAAGTGATTATTGTTGAATTGGATTGAATTGTCAATACCAAAGTAAAATATAGCTGGATTTAACTTGACAATTACTACAGGATGTAGTATACTTTCTTTATTCTATTTATTCTAGAGTTTTTAGCGTTGACATTAGAGAAGAAAATACTATATAAAGAAGTTAGACATGGCGTCTATGAAAATTAAAGATACATATTATATTGGCAATAAGCCATTTTTTGTTTTAGAGCACGTTAATCTGCTTCAAAGATCTTCTGCGGCAAAATCACATTTTACTTACTCACCTATTACTATTTTGTCTGTATTGATGATGTTTACTAAATAATTATATGTTAGCTGAAAGAGTACCAGCCGGATTATTACAGAGAATAAGAAGACAGCCTGAAGTACAAGCTCCCCAGCAGGCTCGTCCATTGCAAAAAATTGTAGAAGATTTTTCTGCTAACAATACAACCAAACTACTTGCTGCAGAAAGAGCATTTCAGGTAGAAACCTTGCATAGATTTATTCCACAAGCTCGTGAAGATAGACCCTTATTTACGAATGATCATGTTATTTTTCCTGCTAATCCGGGGGGAAACGATGTAGTTAGTGGACAGATGTATATGCTTCCGTATGAAGCCCAACGTACTGCACAAGGTGATCTTGCCAGGCAACTTTATACTGAGTTTCAAAGGACAAAACGAGAACATTCTGGCAATCCAGATGCAACAACGCAACCACTTTTCTCTCCGAGAATAATTGCCGCAGCAGGAGGCTTAGCGAAAGAGAGAAAAAGAATTTATGCGGAAGTTGATGGGCTTTCTGATGCTGAACTTATAGCCTTTGAACATAGGACTGCGAATCGTGAGAGGAAACTTGCAAGACAATTGCCTGATGCGTCGCATTTAATAGATCAGGCAATGTGTGCAGATGAAATAGTTAAGAGCTATCTTGATAAAAAAAGAGAAAAAGCGATCGCAATTCTATCTGATGTTTCGGATATGCACGTAATTATCAGAAATATGAAAAGTCATATTGACAGACAGCCATTAGGACGAAGAGAAAGACAAGATGTTTATAACGATTTGGCAGGTTTAATGGCCGCGCATGAGGATATAATGAATGGTCGAGGAGGACAGACTGCGTACCATGAAAGAATGAGTGAGATTGAGGAAGAAATGGCTGAGAAGAGAAGACAAATACATGAGAAAGCAGCTAGCATTTCTCTCAGTCAAATTAGCGAATCTTTGCGTACAGCTGATAGATCTGCACAATTGCTCATGATGCGAAGACTTCGTGGTGAGCAACGTGATTTATTTGCAGATGCACATGAATATGATGGAATGCAATTTGATGTTGCTGCAGTCAAGAAAGATTATACGCGATCTTATCTTCGACAGGGAGGCATTTTTCTAGGTGAAAATACTTTAGCAATGGGATTGGGAATAATAACACAGTGGCTAGCGGCCAAGTATGGTCTCCCACATGTTGTGTCAGATGTTTTGTCTCCAGCATTAGAAGCAGCAATGCTTACAGAGACCGTTGTCGGTGGCTATAGCGAGGCAAAATCGATAAGAACAGGTTTTAGCGTAAATGTGTCCGCTCAGGTTATGCACGAAAATACGTCAAGAGTTACCGATAATAGGCTTGTTCAAGATACTGCGACTGCAGGTGGTTATTTTGCCAGCACGTATGGTCTTGATATCCCTGTATGGTCAGGATTATTTACACTCTTTCATGAAGTGTTTGGATATAATGCAAATCAACTATTAAATTTCGCAGGCGGCGGTAATCTTTTAGGAATGGCGTCTCAACAAGCGCTTACAGAAATCCGGAGGAGAAAAAGCGGAAGATATGACGATGACAAATTATTTAAAATTAAAGATATCTTAGTTGATAATACTGGAGAGGTTAATAACAGTGGTATCGCATTGAGTCAAATAGGAGCAGGTGCTATAGCTGATGCTGAAGCAAATACAGATGCTGTCAATACTCTTGAATTTCCAGTAGTAGATGGACAAGAAGCTGATAGCGGTACTGGAACAGTTGCTCGACTATAATATTATGGGAAAAAATATAAAACAAACAAATATAGAAAGGGTTGATCGGGAGCTTGAGGAGTTGATTGACAGGCGTATCTCAAAACTCAAGAAAAAATTGGTAGTTATTGGAACAGGAATTACCAGTTCTCATCTTGGTGATGAAAGAAATATCCGTGAGTTTCTTGTTGCTGATGCATTGGTTAAGAAATTGCGTTCAAGAAATTATAATGTCATCTTTTATCTGTTTGATGATTCATCAGATCCACTTAATTTCCGTCAGCTCCGTGTTGCTGTCAATAAAGATGAAAAGCTTATCAACAAGTTCGAAAAGTTTTGCGGGACACCGATTTCTCTTATCCCCGATCCATATGATTGTCATCCTGGTTATTCGGCACATTTTCAAAATGAAATATTGAAGAGGTTTCATAGCCTGGATATTTATCCCAATATCATTGATATTTATGGTTCATATCAGTCA
>Ga0364867_10633_pt1 | contig 15090 bp, 23 predicted proteins | sample ExccelAu500001D4_3_FD_206915 | JGI IMG/M metagenome (GOLD analysis project Ga0364867, IMG submission 206915) | Enriched cells from Trout Bog Lake Hypolimnion, Wisconsin, USA - BchlTB.Aug13.5000.01.D4 | ecosystem: Environmental > Aquatic > Freshwater > Lake > Hypolimnion/Profundal zone | place...
TGATTTATCGACAACAATTGTAGTTGGGATCCCTTCGGAAAGAAGACCATCGGGTATATTACCGATGACCGCGTAAACAGGCAGCATGAATTTATTGCCTGTCATGAAGGGCACCGATTTACTGAAATTATGATCTACATCCACAGGTATAAATACCACATCAGGATTTGTTCTGAATTGAGTATACAACTGATTGACAGAGGGCATCTCTGCAATACACGGCGGGCACCATGTAGCCCAGAAGTTAATAAACACGACCTTTCCTTTTAAGGAAGATAGTGATATGGTTTTCCCATTCTGATCCTGGAAACTTATTTCTGTTGCTAATGCAGTCTCTTTTCCCGGAGGAATAGCTGGCTGAAAAAAACCAATTTTCATCAGGCCTTCAATCAGAAAAGCTTTAATCCCGGGACTTATCAGCAGGACCGCCATCGCTGATAGGATGATAACCGAGGCAATATTTGACCTTGTAAGTAATTTCTTCATATGATTTGTTTGCTCACGCTGTCATTCAAATATGTCAGAGTAAGGGGTTCAGATAACTTGAACTTGTTGAACAGTGTTCACTAAAGTTATAAATTGTTTTTCGCTCATACCCTGTAAAGACCAGTTGTTCTTCTTTTCTTCTCCCATAGTACTCCTGTTTCTCTCGGCAGACGCTATCCCGAAGAAGTCCTTTTGATTATTTGCAGGGTAAACAACGACATCACTACCCAGAATTAACAGCTTCTTCCGAAGCGCATGATACATCTGCACGTCAAGCCCTCCGGGGCCTCCCCGGGTCCTTCCAGCATCCGGTCTTGCACAGTCCCCGACAAGCAAGGTTTCGCCGGTAAATACACAAAAATCCTTACCGTTATGATCAAGAACAATGCAAATGCTGTCAGCGGTATATCCCGGTGTATTTAAAGCTTCCAATTTGATTTTCCCAAAGCTGATCACTTGATTATCATCGAAACTGAGATGAGGATATTTAGCACCGGCTACTTTAGAACAATAAATTGCGGCGCCCGTAGCAATATGTAGTTTTAAATGCGCTTCGACAAATTCCCTGTAAGGATGAGTTTCGATAATCGCAATAATTTTAGCATGATTTTCCTGCGCATAGTCAACATATTCACCTATATTATCCGCAGGATCTACTAATACAATCTCCTGTTCACATTCGCTTAATATGACATAATGCAAATGGCCCGATTCCTTTTTTTCAAATTGTTTGATCTTCATTTGGGGATAGGTATAGCATCTACTTCTTACCTGTATTGATGTTGAAAGGATAATACAGCGGACAAAAGCTCAGGAAGCTGGTTAAAATGAAAATACCAGCAACTGCTAACAGGATAACAGCGACAGTGCCTGAAATAACCTGAGTGAAATACAAAACAATAATTACAAGTGCGGCCAGGATACGTAAAATCCGGTCAGCGTTTCCCATATTCTTCTTCATTACATTTTAATTTAGTATACATCAAAGCTACCAGCTGACAGCATTCAAGATGGTAACAAATGTCACATAGTAATACTTCTTTCGTATTTAGAATTATATTTCAAAAGCAGAATAAAAAATAAAACTGTTCCGGTAATTCCATTACTTTCATTACCGCACCTGTTCGGCAGAGGCTAACATATGCCCTCCACAATAAATAAAATATCTATTTCCGGCTAACCGTTTTAATATTGTGAGTTCAGGGAAGCCACACCGTCCTCTGCAAAAACTGGAAGAAGAATCGTTTCACCTTGCTATGATAACTAAATAGTAACCGAAAGGTTAAAACTTATCCGTTAGCCTGTAATATTTGTGGCAACACTCAACCACGCGAAAATAGTGTTCGTCTTTATTGTTTTTCGTCAGATCAATTGCATGATTTAATAGAATAATGCGTTTGATGATTTCACTTGCGACCTCAGAAGTAAGGATACCGGAAGATAATTGCTTGTCAAGCTGAATAGCTTCCCTATTGTATAATTCCAAATCCGTTTGCAGCATTTTTGTTCCGCTAATTAAAAAAAGTACTGAATAATAATATGCAATTCCAAGTTATTCCGTTTTTTATAAGCTAAAGTATAAGAAAATACAGTTATCGCGCCTTAAGAAGGTTACCGGTATTCCTACAGCTTTTCATTTAAGCAATAATTTGACGTCTTTTAAATTGTAACCTACTGAATCGGGCGACCTATTACAAGTAAAAGGATAACATTAATCAGGCCAGGCCCCGATCCCTCCAATCAGGTTGTAAGCCTTCAATCCTATCTGAGTCATCAGCTTAACGGCTGTGTTACTTTTGCCGCCACTGCGGCAAAACACAAAGTAGCTATTTTCTTTGCTCAGTTTTTGGATATCCGCGTGAAATGAAGGAGACAACTGGTCAATATTTTCAGCACCCTTAATAGTAGACTTACCGTATTCTTCCGGGGTGCGAACATCAATCAATATGGCCTCATGGGTATTTTCAAACTTCTTTTTAAAATGATATCCATCTAAATCGTAATTATTTTTTTTAGCAAAGCTGTTCAGCATATTTTCTCCTGATTTGTATAGGTTTAACGACCTGGTTGAACGGAGCCCGGGCAAACATATGCGCTGATATTGAACATACCGGTTTCCTTTATAGCTTTAAAGCCGCCTTTTATATCAATTAAATTTTGGAAGCCGCGTGCCCTCAATATGGAATTGAAGATCATAGAGCGGTAACCGCCCGCACAGTGCACATAATAGGTTTTATCCTTATCCACCTGCTCCATATTTGTGTTAATATAGTCCAGCTCCACATTTTTTGCCTGGATAAGATGTTCCGCAATGTATTCTGTATTTTTGCGCACGTCAAGAATGTTTACATCATTATCAGCATTGATAATTTGAAAGAGTTCCGTTGGGGTAACCGATTTTATGGTGTCCATCTCTCTCCCCTCCATTCTCCAGCGGTCAAAACCGCCTTTTAAATAACCTATCGCATGATCATATCCTACGCGAGCCAACCTTGTTACCACTTCCTCTTCCCTGCCCTCAGGCGTTATAAGTAATATTTCCTGCTCAATATCAGGGATCAATGCACCAACCCAGGGCGCAAAGTTACCGTCGATACCAATATTGATGGAATTCGGTATAAAGCCCCCGGCAAAAACCTCAGGATCGCGTGTATCAAGCAAAACAGCGCCTGTCTCGTTTGCAGCTGCCTCAAAACCTTCGGCTGACAATGGCCGCGTGCCCTTTAAGAGTACCTGATCAAAATGTTCACAACCTTGTTTATTCATTTTAACGTTTAATGAAAAATAAGCCGGAGGTAAGGTCAACCCGGTGGTAACTTCATTTATAAATTCATCTTTGGTCATATTTGTTCTAAGCGCATAATTATATTTTTTTTGATTCCCTAAAGTATCGGTGGTTTCCTTGCTCATATTTTTGCCGCAGGCTGATCCTGCCCCATGGGCGGGATAAACGATAATATCATCATTTAAGGGCATTATTTTGTTCCGAAGCGAATCAAATAAAATGCCGGCTAATTCCTCCCTGGTCATGTGTGCAGCTTTCTGGGCCAGATCCGGGCGGCCAACATCACCGATAAACAAAGTATCCCCGGAAAATAAAGCAGCCGGCTTGTCGCCTTCATCAAACAGCAGATAACATGCGGACTCCATTGTATGACCCGGCGTATGCAACACTTTAATTGTAACCTTGCCTAATTTAAATTCCTCGCCATCCTTTGCAATGTAAGCCGTAAATGCCGGCTCAGCACCCGGGCCATAAATAATTGGCGCGCCGGTCTGTTGTGAAAGATCGACGTGACCGGAAACAAAATCCGCATGAAAGTGCGTCTCAAAAATATATTTCACCGTGACACCTGCCGCCGAGGTCTTTTCGACGTAAGGACGGACTTCTCTGAGCGGATCTATAATTGCAGCTTCATTTTCCGATTGAATATAATAGGCCGCCTGCGCGAGGCATCCGGTATAAATTTGTTCAATGACCATAATCTACGAATTAAAGATTAAATAAAAATGCACTAATCTTATCCATTATTAGGTGACATATGTCACCCAATGAAATTTATTTTTTGATTCTACGTGTTGCTGCAATTTTAAGAGGGAAAAAACGTCCGGTACGTGTCATGTATTCTGCGTATTCGAAAAAGCGATCTTTCATTAATTCTTCCTCGTACCGGGATTTAAAATAAAATAACAGCAGAAGGGCAGCTGTTATTAATAACCTGAAGGCGTCAGATGAATAGAATCCGAATCCGGCTGCCATCAAAAGGATACCCCCATAAATGGGATGCCTGGCGTACGCATAGACTCCGTTCTGCAATAGCTTACTATTCCGGACAGGCGTTGGAAAAGGCGAGAGGTTAGTGTTTAGTTGTAAAACTGCAATAATTATAATCATAAATCCCGCTGTGGCTAATACTAACGAAAAGTCTTTCCAGAATCGCCCCAAATAGAACATGATTGAAAATGGAGATATTAAATATACGATGAACAGGAGCAGTTGAATGCCAACGTATACTTTGTCCTTATTTTGTATTTTTCCGACCATCATTTTTTGTTATCAAACCGGAAGCTAAGTTCTTTTAAATAGCAGCTCGCGAATGATGATGTATATTCCCATTATTAAAACAAAGTAGCCAAACCCTTTTTTTTAGTTTGGAGCCATCAATTTTCCTGTTCAGATAACCGCCGACAAATATGCCAAAAATCGCGATAGCAGTTATTTTCGCAAGAAAAAACCAATTGATCACAAAGTGACCTAAATCCCCGGTAAATCCTATCAGTGAATTTAAAGCGATGATCAATAAAGAAGTACCTACAGCTTCTTTCATCTGCAAACCTACGAGCAAAACCAATGTTGGAATAAGGAGAAAACCACCGCCTGCACCTAATAAACCTGTCGCAAATCCGATGGCAATGCCATAAAGAAACAACTTTGGCAAGTTGAGTTTTTTATCACTTAATATTTCCGTGTCTTCCTTCTTCCGGCCGCTTCTAATCATAGCCGTGGATGCGGCAACCATTAAGACGGCAAAAAGTACCATTGTAAGAATGTTTTCAGTCAGTTCAAAACTCCCGATCTGTAAAATATGCCGTGGGATTGCAGGGATGATAAATTTCCTGGTCAGGAAAACTGTAGTAATTGAAGTGAGCCCAAAAAGAAATGCAGTTTTTATACTTACAAACCCCTTCCGGTAATTATTGAAAGCACCAACCAGGCTTGTAGATCCCACCACAAAAAGCGAGTATGAGGTCGCAAGCAAGGGGCTTATCCCAAATAGATAGACCAATACAGGCACTGTCAAAATTGAGCCTCCCCCGCCAATTAAGCCAAGTGATATCCCAATTAAAGCAGAAGCCAGGTAAGCGAAAACTTGCATATTAAAAAATAATGTATAAAGGAAGCGTAAAATGATCCCGAAGACAACTACGCCGCCTTCAGGATCATTTAAACCATCATGTAATCAATCAGGAAATGCTGCTGCATTCCGGCTATCTGGTATGCCTTTAAAATACAAAATATGCCGATTGGCACTGAAAAACATTGCAGCACTATATAATTATAAACTTAAAGTGACTTTTTAGCCAGATACCAGTCAACCATTTCCAGATCACTGCTTTTGCGCTCAGCCAAAGCTTCTATTGTTTTTGGCGCGGGTATGATCACTTTTTCACCAGGCTGCCAATTCAGCGGCATGGCTACTTTATTTTCATCAGATGTTTGCAGGGCAATCAATGTTCTTTTTATTTCTTCCATGTTGCGGCCAACATTGAGGGGATAATACATGATTAAACGAACCTTACTTTCAGGATCGATCATAAAGACCGCCCTCACTGCGGCAGTTTCACTTTCGCCGGGCTGCAGCATCCCATAAAGTTTAGCGATACTCATATCAATATCAGCTATAATCGGGAACTCAAATAAGACCCCTGTTTTTTCATTTACGGCATTGACCCAGGCGATATGCGCGTGAATGCTGTCGATACTTAATCCCATAAGTTTGGTATTTTTAGATGAGAAAAAGTCTTTCTCCAATGCAAAACCCATCATTTCGGTAGTGCAAACAGGTGTAAAATCCGCCGGATGAGAAAACAGGATAACCCACGAGCCTTTGTTATATTCTGAAAATTTTATCTTTCCTGTTGTGGTCAATACTTCAAAATCAGGAGCATTGTCTCCAATTCTGGGAATGTTATTTATAGGCTGATTTTCCATTTTATTAATTTATTTTAAATGTAAAAATCATAGTAATAATATAAAGTGTTGGTGACTTTAGTTACATAAGAGCGGATCGGTTGATTATTTGGAATCCCTATCAACATATAACGTGTTTGCCTGTTTTTAAACAAAGCAGCCATCTTCAGTCGAGGAAATAGGGTGGATCTGGCGAATTTCAATGTTGTCTGGTTCCCATTTCAGATGCCGGTCTCCGGGTAAAATAAAATATTAAGCTGCCGCCTGTTTGAATAGTAATCTTTTGGTATTATATAGTTCAATGCAGCGCCCGGCTCTGGGTTTCGAATTATGAGATAAATACGCAGCCTATTGCAGCCACTCCATATAATTCCTGTAAAGGACCAGGTATCCTCTTTGTTCCATTTTTTTCAATAGCCGGGAGATGACTTCCCTGGATGAATTCAAGTCCGACGCGATTTGATGATGGGTGATTTTAAGTTCACGTGTTTCCGCCTTTTTGTATTGATTTTGCAGGTAGAAGTAAAGGCGTTCGTCCATTCCTTTAAAGGCTATGTGGTCAATCACAACCAGTAATTCTTCATAGCGGGAACGATAGGTATCCAAAACAAAATAATACCAGGTCTTATATTGCTTCATCATTTCGTCCATTAAGCTAATGGGAACGGAAAGCACCAAAGTGTCCTCCGTAGCCATTGCCGTCACCTGACTGGTCTCTTGCCGGGTAGCGCAAATTAAAGATAGTGCACATGCATTTCCAGGATCAAGGTAATACATAAAAAACTCACCGCCATCTTCACCCTGGCGATATAGTTTTACCCTTCCTTTAACAATCATAACTATCGTCCGTATATTCTGGCCTGTGTACATAATTACGTCCCCTGCCTGAAACTTTTCAACAGCAGCATTTTCATTTAGAAAAGTCTTTAGCCTGGGTTCAAACTGGTCAAAGAGCTGATCAAGGTAATTGGATATGGACGACGGGTCTTTCATCAGTACAGTTGATAGTTTTCGGAATGACGGGAGTAAATATATTGATTATCCAATGCAAAACAGCCCCGTCAACTCTTACTTTACCGGTAACATGACAAATACTGTTAACATACTGACCAAGCCAACGCATGGTTAAATATTATGGATATTTTATAAAGCAATTTACCCAGCCTGCTGATTCTATTCTATTGCTTTAGCTTTGAATTGCGATTAAAAAATTAAACTGGTTAAAAACCAGACTGGTTTTATTCAGTAATAAATCCATATTTCCTGTAAATACTTTTTGCGGCAGGGCTTACCAAAAAACGCATAAATTCTGCTGCGGCCTGGCGATGCGGCGCATTTTTTAATAATCCGGCTATATATTCAGCCTGGATATTCTCCTTTTCGGGAACCTCAATCAACGCTACAGGGTGACCAATTATTATTTGATAGTAAGCTTCCGAGTACCAAACGGGGGCGGCATCACTTTGGTTGTAGAGTATGCGCATAGGACTTTGCCGGTGATGAATTTGCGTTAGAAAGGTGGTATTGTTTTTTACTTTCGTTTCCATTACGGTTTTTTTCAGGGCATCACCTCCTGCTTTTAGATATGCCTCTTCAATACGTTTTCCAACTCCTTCCCAATCAGGATTGGGCATACTTACTCTGACATCATCCCGCGCCAGATCTTTCAATCCCGCTATATTTAAAGGATTACCTTCCCGAACTATGATAGCAAGGCGATTTTTTGCATAAAGTTCCGTTTTTGAAAAATACTGGGGCATCTGATCAATCCGGCTTTTACCGGCAGTGTAGACATCCGGTTTTAGGCTGATACGCATATTGCCGATAACAATACTACCGCTAATGATCTGCTTGGCGAGGATGCCCGGAGGCAGTGTCTCTGCAAATACCCGCTTGTATTTTGGATGAGATTTTTTAAACTCCCTGATCAGGTCGTCAATACACATAAATTGGTTCCCGGCAAAGAAAACAACCAATTGCGGGTCATTGATATCTCCGAAAAGGTCCGGCACATTGTCGACACCGGGAACTGTAAATTGAACTTTGCTTTCCGGAGGCGTATTCCATGGAGGATCAAAATTATGTTCCTGGGCCTGGAGGCTGGCAACTGATAAAAGCATCAATAGCAGCAGTAGTAGCGAACTTTTATATTTCATTTTACCGAATCAAATAATAGGAGAAATTACGGGTGAATGGTGGCCCAGCCTTCTGCCTGGCGAATAATAATCTCACCGTTCCCGGTGGGCACATAGCCGATGAAGGAAAACAACGTTGCTTTGTCTATATGCCTTTCCACTACTGTGTTGTTGCACTGCGCAAGAATCACGCCTTTTCTTTGAAGTTCAAGAAGGGTTGCTTCATATGGGCCGGATTTGTCGTATACCGCCACGCCATCGCTGAAAGCGACCAGCTCAATTTCAATCTTGCCTTTAAGGCGCACATCCTCTAAAGCATTCCCAATATTACGGAGTGTTCCTTTAATTTTTTTCGGGTCGGCATCATCAAGATAATAAAGCGCTTTATAATGGGACATGGTTGCTTTGGCTCCGGTAAAAAGCGAATCAGTCCTTTGCGCAAATGCGGGTTTGGCGACAATAATGGCAAAAAGGACGGCAATTGATGCGATGATTTTTTTCATGGTTTGTAATTTAAAATGGTTTATAAAGATTTTTTATGTTTTAACTGAGCCCCCTGAATCGAGCCGTAAGGCCCAAACTTATGCTGAAGGGCATTATAACGGTCGGCATATGGGCCGAATGGAAAATCAAATGGTTTTTGTTTTAAATCAGGGTAATCATCTCTCTGGTCTTTATGCGGCCGTGGCTGCGAATTGACAAAAGCTGCTACATCCCATGCTTCTTCATCAGTTAATTGAGGATTTTGATAGGTAGCCCCAAATGGCATGTTATTTTTCACGAAACCTGCAAGATTAATGACCCGGTACATACCCGCTCCGTCATTGTAGCTATGCTTACCCCATAAAGGGGGGTAGGTATAGGATTTCCCACCGGCTGCTAATAAGCCTTCGCCTTTTCTTCCATGGCAAACCTGGCATTTTGCAATAAAAATTGCTTTCCCTGCCACAGGATCCGCAGCCTTATTCATAAAAGCGAGCTTTTCTGTAGCCGTTCCGAAAAGCTTTGTGCCCTTTTTTACGCTTGTTCCGATCCAACTCATGTAAGCTAAAATTGCTTTCATTTCCTTTGAAGATGTATCCGGAGACCTGCCGTTCAGGCTGCGTTCAAAACAGTCTTTTATCCGGTCAGCCGGAGAGGCAATTTTTCCGTTTCTGGCGCTGAATTTTGGATAGTTCGCCATAAAACTGCCAAAATTATTGCCGTATATTTTACTGCCGCCGGCCAGATGACAATTCTGGCAGTTCATCCCATTGGACATATGGGCGACTGTGCCCTCAGGTCCCAGGTATTGAGCTGTATTGGTAATTAATGATTTCCCGTAAAGAATCTGTACTTTATTTTTTTGGAACGACAGGCTGGCTGCCTCCGGCGCTTTCCAAATAGGAGCGGAAATATTTTCTCCAGGTCCCGGTTTGACAGCAGGAAGCGGAGTACTTATAACAATTTGATTGCTTACTTCTTTTTCGATTTTGCGATTACCAGAACCACTGAAAAGCAAGGAGCAAATGATGATAACCATACATAAAATAACGATGACCGTTAAATAAACGATATTCCTGGACAGGATTATAATTGATCCGGCAAGCTCCTTATTTTGTGTACTTTCCAATATATAAAAAATTAATGACCGCCATCTTTGAACATGTTGTTATAAAAAACAAATTTGTTCAAATTAAGAACAATGTTGTGTGACCAAAGTCACCCACGTTATAATTTAATCTCTCATTTTTGTTACATGGGAAAAGGGATTTATATCACCAAATTAAAAGGAAGCAAAATAATCTGTCTCCTGTGCTGCGAACACTTTCGAAGTTAATCTATCATTGGCGGCAGTGTTAGCGGCCGTTTGGTTGATAACAGTTGAATCTATTTGATTAAATGAATAGCGTGACGAAATTAAACGGCCGCCATATGCCAACGCAATGAACAGCACTGGAATAACGCAAACCGACGCTTGTTTTTATTTAACAAAAACTAAAATCCGTTTAAAAGTTTAATTTCATTCCTGTAAAGCAGGATTTTACCATCGTTTTCCAACTGCTTCAACAAGCGGGAAATAACAACTCTGGAGGTTGCCAGCTCATCCGCGATCACGTAATGTGAAACTTTTATAACCATAGACCCCGACAGGCGTTGCTTTTCTTTCAGATAGGCAATAAGCCGGTCATCTAATTTATGGAATGCGATACTTTCAATAGATTTCAGCAATTCAAGGAACCGGAGGTTAAAACTACGCATGATGTAATTTTTCCAACTCGGGTATTTGCATAACCATTCGTCCAATTTATGATGTGGTATCGCAATCAGGTCGACGTCCTCTTCAGCAATCGCTTTGACTTCACTTTTCTTAGCTTCAAGGCAGCAGCTGTAGGCCATAGAACAGCTTTCATTACTTGAAAGGTAATAGAGCAGAATTTCTTTTCCGCTTTCTTCCTTTTTCAACACCTTAATAGATCCTTTAACCACCATAGGCATCATCCGGATATATTTATCATAATCCATAATGATGTCGCCTTCCTTAAAATGCTTTAATTCACCGAATTCGTTTATTTCCTTTATTAATGAGGGCTCAAAAAGTAAGCTGAAAGGTGCAATTGTATCCATGAAGCTAAGTTAGCAGTAAAAGTACATTCACTGCTAACTAAACCACTTATTGACGAACAAATGGTTAATTATAATGACTAAAGTAAAAGCGGCCATTGGAAGAGCCTACCCGCATCCTCATCATTTTTCAGGGTTTATTCATCAGCTTTGATTAAATGTTTGATCCCGGCATGGGTAAAATTGATTTATGCTGCTTTTTTGGGGTGAGCATTATTTACAGGTGCCCGGGCAGTCGCTTTAAAATCAAAACCCATTTAAAAGCTCAATTCTATTCCGGCAGAGCAATATCTTACCTTCGTTCTCGAGATGTTTTAATAAACGGGATATCACTACTCTGGAGGTAGCAAGTTCGTCAGCGATCATATAATGTGAGCCTTTAATAATCATCGAGCCCGAAACCCTTTGTTTTTCTTTAAGGTAAGCAATGAGTCTCTCATCCAGTTTATGAAAGGCGATAATCCCGATAGATTTTACCAATTCCAAAAATCGATCTTTGAAACTGCTGATGATATAATTTTTCCAGCCGGGATATTTGCCCAGCCACTCATCGAGCTTGCAATAGGGTATTGCAAGCAGTTCAACATCTTCTTCAGCAATCAGGCTCACTTCACTTTTTTGAGCCTCTGCGCAGCCACTGTAAGCCATGGAACAGCTCTCGTTACTTAACAAATAATACAACAGGATTTCTTTTCCGTGTTCATCTTTCCTGAGAACCTTGACAGATCCCTTAATGACCATTGGCATCATCTGGATAAATTGACCATAATCCAAAATAACATCACCTTCCTTAAAATGCTTTAGCTCACCAAACTCATTAATCTCCGCTATTAAGGACGGCTCAAATATCAATTCAAAATAGGCTAACTTATCCATGATGCCATGCAGCAATAAACGTATACTATTCTAACACAAACGCTCTAAGACAGTTCAATAGCTGTTTCTAATAGCTTTCGGCTATTTAACATATTGATTTACATGATTCCAGGTACCGCCGTTTACTACATTAGCAAACCCGCTCTGTTCCAAAATCGTTTTTGCCTGACTGCTTCTGCCTCCGCTTTGGCAAAACACTACAATATTTTTCTTGTCTTTGAATTTATTTAACTGTGAAGGAATAATGTTAAGCGGAATGTTTTCAGAACCCTTAACGTGGCCTGCGGCGAACTCCCCTGGGGTTCTCACATCCACTAAAAATGCTCCTTCATTAATAATTTCCTGTAAATCGACGGTGGCTGAACCACCAAATAACTGACCGAATATGCTCATCTTTTCAATTTTTAACTGTGAATTTTTTTATTACGTCAACCAGGCCGGCTTTTTGCACGACGCCGCTTTGCCTCCAAAGTGGTTTGCCTTGTTTAAAAAGGATGAGCGTTGGGACACCGCGCACCTGGAATTCATTTGCTGCCTGCGGGTTTGCGTCCACATCTACTTTTACAATAGTCGCTGCATCTCCCAACTCTTGCTTTACATCTCTGAGAATAGGCGCCATCATTTTGCAGGGGCCGCACCACTCGGCAAAGAAATCCACCAATACCGGCTTTTCTGATTGTATGATTTCGTTAAATGTCATGATTCTAATTTTTATTAATCTTCCTTTTTAAACAGTCCACCCAACAAAGCTCCCAGTGCTGCACCGAACAGGGTGCTGTTTAACGGCTTTGAAGTAATGGGGCACGTACCGGATGCACACCCGATCAACTGCCAATACAAATACCCGCATATGGCACCAAATATGGCGCCCAGGAGGTAAGTTTTGTTATTTTTATACCACTTCCTCATAAGTTATTTCCTTTTGGCTATCAACGGCATTTTTTACCGAGGTGTTACATGCACCTGCTCCGCAGCAGCCTATATTGAAAACCGGCATCATGGTGAATAATAAGCCAGCTACTCCTATTGCCATATCTTTTGCGACTATAGCCTGTATTAAAATTACAATTCCCAATACCAGGCGAAGCGCCCGGGAAAATGTCCAATTAGTTAAAATAGCCTGTTTCATGTTTTATCGTTTGCTTGTTTGTTTTTCCAGTTGTCAAATTACTGCATTATCAAGTATAAGGCACCTCTAAACACCGGTGCCTTATTTCGTCAGGATGTAACAATTTAGCTGTCAGCTATTTAAAGCCTATTTTCGATTTTAAATAATTTGTCTGATTCATTTGACAGTACAAAAGTAAGCGGTATCTGTAGCTATGTTGGTAACATAGGTTACACAGAAAAAAGAAAATGGGATTTAAAAGTATTCTTTTAAATCCCATATGAAAAGAATTCGCCGGGCCTATAATTTTATGCCGATAAAGCGCAAAATATCTGCTTTCCCCTTGTGGAACTCGCCCTCCTGTAGTTCAGTTTGGGTTACTTGCAAAAGTTCCGGTTGCAGGGAACCGAAATCTTCCTGAATGATCTGCTCACTCAACAGCATTGACACGTCTTTTGGACCACCTGAAGAATTGCTGAGCTGATGGGTATTAAACGCCTCCAATATAATACGGCCCCCGGGCTTAAGCCATCCAATAGCTTCCTTATACAGTCTTTTTCGAACCTCAACTGGCAAATGGGCATATATTAAGGCAACAACGTCGGAACTGTTTTCCGGATAATTTATCGTCAGGGCATCCCCGGTAACATAATCAAACTTTACGTCTTTTTTCAGCGCAAGCTGCAGCGCCTTGGTTTTACCTGCTTCACTGGAATCAAAAGCCTGGACCTCCCAGCCAAGCGATGCAGCATAAACAGCATTTCTGCCTTCGCCATCGCAGGGTAATATAATTTTGCCTGCTTTCAGTTTATGCAGTTGCTCCGAAAAGAACACATTAGGTTCTTCCCCATAGACATATTCTTTTTTGGTATAGCGGTCGTTCCAAAAGTTACTCATAGTAATTTTTTATAAAATAATATTAAACAAATAGCCAGATAAAATCATAAAAAAAGCGATCGTACCAAAGTAAATAGCGATCAGTTTCAAGTTCATTACTTTTTTCAGCAGCATCGCTTCGGGTAAAGACAAACCGATTACACCCATCATAAATGCTATTGCCGTTCCTAAAGGAACGCCTTTGGCCACCAGCACCTGTATTATTGGCAGCACCCCGGCGGCATTGCTGTACATTGGGACTCCAACCAGCACGGCAAGCGGCACAGCGTACCATTGACCCTTATTAATGTAATGTTCAAAAAAGCCGGTAGGTAAAAACCCATGCATCGAAGCTCCGATTGCGATACCAATGATAATATACAGCGAAACGCCCTTTACAATATTGAATGCCTCTTTCATAATGCCAGGAAAACGCTGTGATAGCCTAATTTTGTCTTCGTGCAATTCATCTTCCGTTTCGGCTTTTGCTATAATGTTTTGCACCCAGGGGGTAAGGTGTTTTTCCAGCTTAAACCTGCCTAATGTAAATCCGCCTAAGATGCCTAAAACTATACCGGTAGCTACGTATATAGCGGTTACTTTAAACCCAAATGATGCCGCAAATATGGCTATCGCCACTTCATTTACCAGTGGCGCGGTAATCAGGTAAGTAAAGGTGATCCCCAAAGGAATGCCGCCTTTTACAAAACCGATAAACAGCGGTACCGAAGAACAGGAACAAAAAGGCGTGATTACCCCAAAGGCAGAAGCAAACAAATACTCCAAACCATACATTTTATTGCGGCTTAAATAATTACGGATTTTTTCAACGGGGAAATAGGAGTTTACTATGCCCATTAATATGGTAATTAAAAAAAGCAGGATCGCGATTTTTATGGTATCATTCACAAAGAAATTCAAGGCCTCCCCCAAATGAGTTTTAGCCGGTATGCCGAAAACTGAATAAATCAGCCAGTCGGCAAAATTTTGTAACCAGTCAAACATGATCTAAAATTTATTTACAACATTGACCACCCATTTGCAAGGGTGGACATTTTACCGTTCCGTAGCTGCAAAACACGCAGCAATCCCCAGGCCTGGGTTTCATTATTCCCGAACAATTTGTACATTCATAAAAGAACTGGCAGGCATCAACTGGCATGGATTCTTCTTTTGTAAACCCGCATGCGGGGCAGGTAATTATTGAAGTGGCAATGAATTCCATGTGTAAGTCCTTTAACAGCAACGGCCGCCCTTACTTTTTGTTGAACAGCCACACGTACTGTTTTTTGCCGGATTTGTATCGCAACAAC
>Ga0364867_10580_pt2 | contig 15015 bp, 10 predicted proteins | sample ExccelAu500001D4_3_FD_206915 | JGI IMG/M metagenome (GOLD analysis project Ga0364867, IMG submission 206915) | Enriched cells from Trout Bog Lake Hypolimnion, Wisconsin, USA - BchlTB.Aug13.5000.01.D4 | ecosystem: Environmental > Aquatic > Freshwater > Lake > Hypolimnion/Profundal zone | place...
TCGCGTCACGCTCAGCAGCGCCACTGGCACGATTGAAGCCACCGACATGCGACTTGAAGCGCGGCCCGATACCGAACGCATCAATACCTCGCTCGGCTGGCCGGAAGATTCACTCACCGTTACGCGCCAGCAACTCGGCCTCTTCGACACGGACTATCGCCTGCAACGCGTCGCCGCGCTGCGCGCACCCGACGGCTCCCTGCAATCTCCAATCCGCGCAGAAGGTTATGTAGCCAGCGGAGTTGTCGGCATGAACAACGCGCGCTGGTCGCCGCTGCTGCACGCGGTGGATGAAGCCGGTCGCAGTCGCGGCTCTGCCGGCGCGCTGATGCATCACTACAACGGCTACTTCAACCGCAGCAGCTGGGCCTACTTCGGCGTAGCAAATCATGACATCTTCGCTGACGACTCTGGGGATGCCGTCGGCCTCAGCGCTTTTAAATCGGCCGCGCGTGCGCTTGCGCAGAAATGTTATCTGCACACGCTGGAAACAAATTACGCCACGTATCGCGATGGCGAAGCGGTACAGGTTCGCGTGCTCGCCAGCAATTACGGCCTGCACCCCGCAACGCTCAACCTGCACTTTCGCATTATGGATGGCGATGCCGTTGCGCATCATTTCCAGCGCAGCATCACTCTGCGCGCCGGTGAAACACTCGCCGTAAAAGAGTCCTGGCAGCCGGAGAAATTTCCTGCCACGCATTACCGCGTGATTGTCGACCTTCTCTCTGCCGATGAAACGCTCGACTCCATTCGCAGCGGCTTCCGCATCTGGCGCGCAGAAACATTGGCAGCAGGTATGCCAATTAAGTTCCACGATAATTATTTTCACGTTGAAGACAAAGCAGTCTTCCTGCAAGGCACCGACGATTATCTGCACACCTTTATCGATCAGGATGAAAATGCCGACACCTGGCTGGCCGATGCGCAGGGCTGCCGCGATTCCGCAATCGACGTCTACGAAAATTTGATGGGCCTGCGCGGCCCGCAACACCGGCCCACCGAAACATGGTGGCGTTGGGTGGACGCAATGCTGCTGAACACGCAGGCCGTGGGCGGAATTTTCTTTCCCGGCATGCTGGTCTTCAGCAACACTGCTGTCAGCGACGCCGACCTCTCCGATCAAAAATCCTACGTGCGCGCATTCGCCTCGCGCTACGGCAAGGCGAACGGCATCATGTATTACCTCAACGGGGATCTCGAACTTCATGATCCCAACCTGCCGGACCTGCAACGCCTCTACAACGATTTTCTGCGCCAGCGCTACGGTAGCGATTCCGCACTGCGCAGTGCGTGGACTCTCTCGCCGCCGGAAGCGCCGCTCGGTCAGTTGAAAATCAGGCGCGGATCTGCCGACTGGCGCGACATTCGCACGCTGGATGATTTCCATTTCCGCACGCAGCTCGTGCGCCGCTGGTTGAACGCACTGCATGACTCCATTCGCGAAGTCGATCAGCATCATCCCGTTACGGCAGAGTTTTATCAGGAACCCGTCTCCGGCATCGACCTGCTCACAGCACTCGGCAAACTTGAGCTTGCCAACTTCGGCTACTTTCACGAGAAGGACTCCGACTACTATCGCTTCCCGCAGGTCTGTCGTTTTCTAGACCAGAGTATGCGCGGCAAGGGCATCAACATCGGCGAGTTTGGTGTGAAGACACACCCGGCGTGGAATGACGCCGGCTACTACATCGAAGCGCGCACGGAAGATTACGAGCATCAATATTTTCTTTCGCTCACGCATTACGGCTTCGCGCTCGGCGCGTCCAAGATGCAGAACTGGTGCTGGAAATATCCCGCCGATCTGCCGTTTGAATGGGGCATCAATTATCCCAATGACATGGTGCCGCGTGATGTGCGCGCTTTCTATCGTAATAGCGGTCTGATCTTCCGCAGCCTGCGGCCAAAATATGTCGCGAGTGAAACTGTTCTTCTACTCGCCAGCGACAATCGCATGGGCGGCCAGGGCATGCGCATTGTTGAAGGCCAGCTGAATGCCATCCGCCTGCTGCTCGATGCTAACGTTCGCTTCGGTACGCTCACCGATGAATTTCTCGCGGACCTGCCGGCAGGCACAAAAACAATTTTCTATCCGCTGCCCTATTGCCCCAGCGATGAGATTGTTGCCGCGCTGGAAAAATTTGTTCAGCAGGGCGGTCAGCTCTATCTTTCCGGAGACATCAGCTACGACACGCTGCGCCAACGCACACGCACGGAACGGTTGCAGAAACTTTGCGGCGTTGATTTTGTTTCTGAGCGTTATCCCAATTTGCAATTTCAAAAAACGGATGTGCTGTTGCAACCGGCGCCGAACTCTTCCAACGCCTGGCCCAAATATTCCGCCGCGCCCACCATGGTGCTGCGTTCCGCCGGTGCAAAAACTTTATTGGCGGACGTAGACAGTCATCCTGTTGTCACTGAATTTGAAGTCGGCAAAGGCCGCGTCATTTTTTCCTCCGACCCCATTGAACTTCACGGCGATGCGCAGTATCAGCGTTACGGCCACGAGTTCTACCGCGCCCTGCTGGAGCAATTTGAAATCGCACGCGAACGCATCACGCCCGCCGATGGCAGCGTACATTGCTTCCGCGTGCCCACGCAGGATGCGCGCGAAGTTCAAGTGCTGGTGAACCACAGCGCCATGCTGCAGAAAATTTCTTTGCCCACAGCCGCTGGCAACGTACAGCTTTCGTTGTCCACGCATTTGCCTGGCGTTGTTGTTGCCACATCCGATGGCGTGCAGGCCGTGGAGAGCACCGGCAACGTCAGCATTGACGCACATCCGCTCATCGATACCAATCTACACATGATGGCGATTGCATTCGGCAGCCAACCGCTCACAACTTCGCGTCGCGTGCTGTTGCTGCCTATGGGCACCGGCTCGCTCTCGCTGCATACAAACGCCGCTCTGCAAGAGCCAGTCATTATCGCTGGAGAAATTTCCGGCGGGGCATGGAAATCCTACTCCACTAAACCTGCAACGGTGCACCACAGCAGCATCACCATTCCTATCGGGGAAGAATATTCGCTCGCCATGTTGTTGCTGTGCGAACAGCAGGACGTCGCCGCCGCCATTGCAGCAATTGAAACATGGATGAAGTCGCCGTGGAAGCTGTAGCGCATCCGCTGAAGGAGCAATAAATATATGTCTGGAAAATTTCTTTTGCACACCGTGCTGCTCGCGCTGGCATTGCCGCCGCTGCATGCACAGCAGCCAACCACCAAACCTCTGCTCGATGTGATGCGCATTTCCGCTGAAGGCGATGCCACTGCGGCTCTCGTCACACCAAAGGCCGGCCCTGCGCGCGACGTGCAATGCGATATTGTCATCATCGGCGGCGGGTTGGGCGGAGTCAGTGCCGCACTTGCTGCGGTCAACAATCACGACACGGTCTGCCTCACGGAGCCAACGCTGTGGGTCGGCGGCCAGGCAACATCGCAGGGCGTCTCCGCTTTTGACGACAACAAATATATTGACACCACTGGCGGCACTGCCAGCTATCTCAGCTTCAGCCGACGCATCCGAGAGTTTTACGCGCAGTCTCGTCGCGACAAATCACTCACCACCGCGCAAGCCATCGCCGGTCCGATCGCCAATCCCGGTAGTTGCTGGGTAGGCCGACTTTGTTTTGAACCCGCGCCTGCGGAAAAGATTTTGATGCAGATGCTGCAGCCCTCGCTCGACAACAAACATCTCAAACTCTGGACACACACCGCACCTGTCGCTGTTGATCGTGATGGCCTCAAACTGCGCAGCGTTCTGGCTTACGACTTCGCGCATCAGCAGTGGCTGCGCCTGCACGGAAAATATTTCGTGGAAGCCACCGAACTCGGCGACCTCATCGCACTCAGCGGCCTTCCCTATCGCGTCGGCGCGGAAGCGCAGTCGGAGACGCACGAGCGCAACGCGCCTGCCGTCGCGCAACCGCATGCCAGCCAAAGCTTCACCTATCCCTTCGTACTCGCCGCCGATCAATCGACTGCGTCACACTCTGTCTCCAAACCGACTGCATATGAATCTTTTCTCTCGCAATACACCATGGTCGTCGACTACGGACACGGCAAGCTGCTCACCTACGGATTCTATGAAGCGCGCCCCGGTCTGCCCGGATCCTTCTGGGTCTATCGCCGCTCTGTGGATGCATCAAAATTTACGCCCGCAGATTATCCCACTGACCGCGCCATGATTAATTGGAGCAGCAACGATCACTGCGACTCCAACCTGCTCAGCGGTGACGCAACGCTTGAGGCCCATGCGTTGCAGGATGCGAAACGTCAGTCGCTCGGCTTTGCCTGGTGGATTGAAAACAGCGTGCCCCGCGATGACCATACCGGCATGGGCTACGCCGACCTGAAAATTCTTCCCGCGGAAATGGGCAGCAGCGACGGCCTCTCGCAATTCCCCTACATTCGCGAATCGCGCCGCATCATTCCGCTGCGCACCATTGTTGAAGAAGACCTCGCTGTTGATTTCCAACCCGGTTCGCGCGCGCAGCTCTATCCTGACACTGTCGGCATCGGCTGGTATCCCATCGACATTCATAGTTGCGAGAGGCAGGATTTTGTTTCCGCGTCGAAGCCGTATGAAATTCCTCTCGGCGCGCTCATCGCCCGCGACGCCGACAACCTGCTCGCCGTCGGCAAAACCATCGGCACCACGCACATCACCAACGGGGCCTATCGCCTGCATCCAACCGAGTGGGCCGATGGGGAAGCCGTTGGCGCCACGCTCTCATTCTCACTCGCACACCACACCACGCCCCAGCAGATTGAATCAACGCCCGCGCAGCTGCAGCAACTTCAGTTGACGTTGGCGCAGCTTGGGCATCCCATCTTCTGGTATGACGATGTCAATGTTGGATCGGAGAATTTCGCCGCCATGCAAATGGCCGGCGCGCGCGGTTGGCTGCCGTTGGGTTCAAACACATTACACGGCGCGCCTGATGCAGCGGTTACACCGAATGATGTTGTAAAGGCTATTGCCGCTGACAACATCAGCGTGGACGTGACATTTGCTGCATCACTTCGCGCCAAGAATCAGGTTGCGTGGGAAGATCTAAAGCCACTCGGATTTGCTATCGGCTCGCGCAGCGGCGTCATTCACCGCGGAGAATTTGCTGCCTGGCTGCTGCAGCAAATTCCGCAGAAATAATTTCCCGGCAGTACTTACTCGACGACGACTGCCTTCACCAGGTTGCGCGGATGGTCCATATCCACGCCGCGATGCAGCGCGATGTAATACGCAAAGAACTGCAGCACCACCACTTCGCAGATGGGCAACAGGTGTTCGCTCACCGGCGCCAGCGCCACCGAATACGTTGCCAATTCCTTCGCCGCCGCATCGCCGCGGTTGATGATGGCAAAAATATTCGCGCCCTGCGCACGCATGTCACGCATCAGTTGCAGCGTTTTGTCATACCGCAGAACGGAGTCCGCATCGCTGCTGTCCTGCATCGCCAGAATCACCAGCGGTGAAGTTTCGCTCACCAGCGCATTCGGCCCGTGCTTCAGTTCGCCAGCGGGGTATCCTTCCGCTTGCACGTACGATGATTCCTTCAGCTTCAGTGCACCTTCACGTGCAATCGCGTAATGCACGCCGCGCCCCAGGTAGAGGAACGATGTCGCGTTGTTGTAGTCCGCGGCAATTTTGTCCGTCGCCTTCTGCAACTCCGGCAACTGCGATGCCAGCAATTCCGGCAACGCAATTAATTCCTTCAACTTCTCTGCGACCGTCGCCTTGTCCAGCGTTTTGCTTTCTTCGGCGGCAAACAGCGCCAACAGGTAGAGCACCGTCAGCTGCGTCACAAAACTTTTCGTGGCCGGCACAGCTTTTTCCACGCCCGCCATCGTCGGCATGGAGAGAGCGGCTTCGCGCGCCATCGAAGACGCCGCAACATTAGTAATCGCCAATGTGCGATGTCCCAGGCCAATCGCCTTGCGCAGCGCGGCCAAAGTGTCCGCCGTTTCGCCAACCGCGAGATTGTGATTGCGGCGAGCGGATCGAGCCGACATGCCGGCCTGGCCGCGGAAATCATGATTGAGGACCTGAGCGGCATTGCGGTGGATGTGGAGTACGCGAGCGAATACTCCTGCCGCTCGCCGCAATCACAATCTCGCGGTTGGCGCCGAGCCACTTCTTCACCGTGTCAAAAATCTGCCGGTTCCATCCACCCTGTTGCAGGTAGCGCGCCAGCGTATCGGCAATCGCTTTCGGCTGCTCGTAAATTTCGCGCAGCATGTCGTGCTTGAATTCCTTCATCTGATCCACTGCTCCACTCATCTCGTTTTTCGTGTCCATGTTTTGATTTTATCGTGCCGTGCATCATACTGCTTTCTACATTTCCGGATGCAGATGCATACGCAGAAACTCAATATAAATCGGCCAGTCCCACGCCACAATGCCGTGGCCTCCGTCATGCATTGAATACGCCAGATCATGCAGAATCGGCTGCTGCGCGGCCGGCCATGTTGTCGTGTCCAGCGCGTCCTTGCCCAACAACTGATACACCGGCCCGGCCGCCACTGCCGCCAAAAATTCCCCCTTCGGGTCACTCCAGTAATCCGTGCTGCCGGTTTGCAGCAGCAACGGCCGCGGCGCAATCAAGGCAATCAGCAAATGCGCATCCATCGGGGCTTTGTCAGGATAGCCGGCGAACTGCGCATAATTTTTCGTGAACCAATACGGATAACGACTCGGCGCCATCAGGTGTGCAATCGTCTCGCCGTAATCGCGATGGCTCAACGCCGCTCCGCCTTCGCCCGAACAGCTTGCAATCACCGCCGCAAATCGTGTGTCGCTGGCACCGGCCCACATCACCGCCTTGCCCAATCTTGAAACGCCGTGAATCGCCACGCGCTTCGCATCCACCGATGAATCGGTTTCAAAATAATCCTGCACGCGGCTCATGCCCCACGCCCACGCCGCCACCGATCCCCAATCTTCGCTGTAGTGCGAACGTATTCCCTCGGCAAAACCATTCGCCGAATCGGGGTCCACATCGCCGTAATAGAAGGTCGCCACGCCAAAACCGGCATCTAACAGCGCGTCAATATTAATTGGCGCAAAGCTAGGCGTTGTCGGCGCGGGGATGCGTTCGTTCTTTCCCGGCGTCATCTTCTTCACGTCCCAAACAGTACGCGCCAATATTCCGGGGTCCTTCGCTGCGTTCGAGTTCGCGCCAAAGCTGATGCTGAGAAACATCGGCACCGGTTTCTTCGCTGCCGCCGGCAAATAAATCAGCACGTCAATTGCAGGCCATCCCGGTTCGCGCGAAAAATAAATCCTCACCTGTTTGCGAATGGCCTTGCCGCCCAGCGCCGGAGTGCCTTTATCAACAACTTCAAACCGCTCGCCCGCGGGCCTTCCCGGAGAATGCCCGTACTGCAGCTGCTCAAACATCTGCAGCAACTCCGGCCGCCGCTTCACGTACCAGGTCTTCGCATCGCGCACACGCTGGCCGTTGTTCAGCAGCAGCGGGTCTGCCAGCGTGTAGCTGCCAACTTCTGCTTCGTCATAATTTGCGGGGATGCCGGCCACCACCGGCGTGGGCGGTTTCACGCCTTGCGCAGCCGGAGTCGGTTCCGGCGCAGTCACCTGCGCGGCAAGCGTTGCAGCCGCTGCCAGAAAAATTGCCAGCCAGACTTTCTTCACCATGGCACTCACCAGTGAAGAAATATATCAGTACGAGAGCCCGATGGGACAATCGATCAGCGTCTTGTCACTCACCGAAACGCAGACAGAAATCGGCGGCGTCTTTTCCGTCTTCGCCACGCCGTTCACCCGCACCTCCACCACAATGCTGGCGCCGCTGCCCGCGCCCACGCGTTTGGAAATATCCACGTGGTGCGAATGGATGGGCCCGTACTGGCTGCCCGTCGTCCAGTCCTCGGTGAATTCCTTGAAGGTGTAGTCCTTGTATTTATCCGGATGCTGTTGCCATTGCGCGTCATTCATTTTGATGCCGTACGCGCGCGCATAATCGCCCTGCTCCAACGCGGTGAAGAAACTGCTCACCTTCCACTCCGCCGGAAGATCGCTGAAAAACCAACCGTGCCCGCTGAAGTAGCCAGCCAGGCATACCACCGCCGCCAGAAAAATTCCCAGCAGCACACCCAGAAAAATCCGCGTGTTGCGGACCTCTTTGCGTTTGTCATACTCCGGTGCATTCAGCAATGTCATCGATTTATCCTCGCTGGAAAACTCCGCTCCAGCAGCTTCTACATAGTAGACACCGGAGACCGTGAATTTGTCCCCGGTCAATCCAGGTAAATTTACTCGCGGCTGAAACTCGTTTCCATCTTTTCCTCGTGCCGCTCCAGCGCCAGGTCAATCAGCCGCGTAATCAGCTTCTTGTACGGCACGCCGCTCGCCTTCCACAGCTTGGGGTACATGCTGATGCTGGTAAATCCGGGCATCGTATTAATTTCATTCAGATAGATGCGTGTCGGCTTCTTGCCGTGCGCCGGGTCCAGCAGAAAATCCACGCGCGCCAGCCCGCAGCAATCGCAGGCGCGGAAGGCCGCAATCGCCAACTCACGCACTGTTTTTGATTCCTCGCGCGATAGCGGCGCCGGAATCTTCGGCACCGAACCATCGCTGAGATACTTCGCTTCGTAATCGTAAAATTCCTTGCCCGGAACAATTTCTCCGGCCACGCTGGCCAGTGCCGCATCATTGCCCAGCACCGCCACTTCAATCTCGCGCGCCTTGCGTTTGCTTCCGCCCACGCCCTGCTCAATCACCAGCTTGCGATCAAAGCCCGCCGCCAGGTCCATCGCCAGCAGCAACTCTTTGCGGTCATGCGCTTTGCTGATGCCCACCGACGAACCAAGATTCGCCGGCTTCACAAACATCGGATATTTCAACGCCGCTTCAATCTTCGTCACGCAGGCGCGCGGCCGCTTGCGCCACTCACTGCGCAGCAGCGTCACATGTTTTGGAATCGGCAGGCCCGCGGCCTGAAACAGCCGCTTCATCACGTCCTTGTCCATGCCGGTGGAGGAGCCAATCACGCCCGAACCCACGTACGCAATATCCGCCAGCTCAAACAATCCCTGAATGGTTCCGTCCTCGCCGAAGGTTCCATGCAACACCGGAAAAATCACGTCCAGCTTCAGCGCGGATGCAGCAGCAACGCCCCCCGCTTCCACCTGCAGCGCCATCAATCCCGCGCCGCCATTCGCACTCGCCGGTTCCGGCGGCACAATCACCGATCCATCGCGCTGCAGAGTCACCACATCGGGCGCGGCTGCTTCATCTGCATCAGCATCAATCTCCGTCGGCTTGCCCTTCAGCAACTGCTCGGCGCTCTGCCCCGTCACCCAGCGCCCCTGCTTGGTAATGCCAATCGGCACCACCTCGTAGCGCTTGCGGTCAATGGCGTTCAGCACGCTCGCGGCAGAGAGCAGCGACACTTCATGCTCGCCGCTGCGCCCGCCAAATAAAATTCCCACCCGAAGTTTTTTTGTCACGGATATATCCTGTTCAGCGTTCTTGCAAACGGTATCGTTTCGCGTACATGGTCCAGCCCACAAATCCACGCCACGGCGCGTTCAATGCCCATGCCGAATCCCGCGTGTGGCACACCGCCGTACCGCCGCAAATCCAGGTACCACTTGAAGGCGTCCAGCGGCAGGCCGTGCTGTTCAATGCGCGACTTCAGCAAATCGTAACTCGCAATGCGCTGGCTGCCGCCGATAATTTCACCGTAGCCCTCCGGCGCCAACACATCCACACACAGCGCAAACTTCGCGTCCACCGGGTCCGGCTCCATGTAGAACGCCTTCACCGCCGCAGGATAGCGATGCACCATGACCGGCCGATCGAACTGCGAAGAAATATACGTTTCATCCGGCGATCCGAAATCATTGCCGTACTCAAATTTATTTTCAATCAGGCCCTTGGCGAACGCCTCGTCCAACATCCGCACCGCTTCGTCATAGCTGATCTTCGGGAACGGCGCGGTCACGCTTTCCAGCTTCGTTACATCGCGGCCAATCACTTTCAGGTCTGCGCGGTGCCGCTGCAGCACGCGCGAAACAATATGCGCGATGAAATTTTCCGCCAGCTCCATCAGCCCGTCCAGGTCGCAGAAGGCAACCTCCGGCTCAATCATCCAGAACTCGGTCAGGTGCCGCCGCGTTTTCGATTTCTCCGCGCGGAAGGTCGGGCCAAAGCTGTACACCTTGCCCAGCGCCATCGCCGTGCTCTCTATATATAGTTGGCCGCTTTGCGTCAGGTAGGCTTCTTCGCCAAAATAATCCACGGGGAAAAGTGTGCTGGTGCCTTCGCAGGCCGCCGGAGTCAGTATCGGCGGATCGGTTCGTACAAATCCCGCCTCGTCAAAGAATTCCGCCGCCGCGCGCATAATCGTCGCACGCACCCGCAGAATCGCAGACTGCCTGGGCGTGCGCACCCACAAATGCCGGTGCTCCATCAGAAAATCAACGCCGTGTTCCTTAAGAGAAATCGGATATGGTTCCTCATCCGGCACGCGCTGCACCACTTCAATATTTTCCACGTCGAGTTCGTATCCCGAAGGCGCGCGCGCATCGGCACGCACTTTGCCGCTCACCACCAGGCTCGACTCATGCGTCAGCGACTTGATGGTCTCAAAAACTTCCGGCGTCACCGCGGCCTTCGGCACAATGCCCTGAATGGTTCCCGTGCCGTCGCGAAAAATCGGGAACAGCAGCTTGCCGCTTTCGCGCAGGTTGTACAGCCAGCCCTGCAGCGTCACGCTGCCGCCTTCATGTTCGCCAATGCGTGCAATCGTTGTCAGCGGCGGTTTTTGCGTTGTCGTCTCGCTCATCGTTCTTCCTGTGTTGCTGATTCAAGACTAGCAGCGTTCCGCTATGCCGATAAACTCCGCCGCTACAAAGGAATATTTCCATGCTTCTTCGGCGGGTTCTTGTCGCGCTTGCCGGCCAGCATGTCCAGTGCGGCATTCAAACGGCGGCGTGTTTCGCGCGGCAGAATCACCGCATCCACATAGCCGCGTTCTGCCGCCACAAACGGGTTAGCAAACCGCTCGCGGAACTCTTCCACTTTTTCTTTGCGCGCCTCGGCCAGAATCGCCAGCTTGTCTTCTTCGCTGAAGGGCTTGCCCTGCGGCCACACCGACTCGGCCATCTTCACTGCGCGTTCCAGTTCGCGTTTGAACACAATGTTCACCGCGCCCTCCGGGCCCATCACCGCAATCTCCGCCGTCGGCCACGCCAGGTTCACATCCGTGCGAATCTGTTTCGAACTCATCACGCAATACGCGCCGCCATAGGCCTTGCGCGTAATCACCGTCATCTTCGGCACCGTCGCTTCGGCATATGCGTAGAGCAGCTTTGCGCCGTGCCGAATAATGCCGCCATACTCCTGCTGCGTGCCCGGCAAAAATCCCGGCACATCTTCAAACGTAATCAGCGGAATATTAAACGCATCGCAGAAGCGAACAAAACGCGCGCCCTTCACACTGGCGTCGATGTCCAGCACACCGGCCAGCACCGCCGGCTGGTTCGCCACAATGCCCACCGGCCGGCCCGCCATCCGTGCAAAACCAACAACAATGTTCCGCGCAAAATGTTCATGCACTTCCAGGAACTCGCCATCATCTACAATCCGCGTGATGACTTCTTTCATGTCATACGGTTGATTGCTTTCCTCCGGCACCAGCGTGTCCAACGCAACATCGGCGCGGTCGGCCGGGTCGCTGCATTCTTTGCGCGGCGGATCATCCAGATTGTTTGACGGCATGTAGCTCAGCAACTCGCGCACCATCGCCAGACACTCGCGGTCGTCCTGCGCCATAAAGTGCGCCACGCCGCTCACTTCATTGTGCGTCTCCGCGCCGCCAAGTTTTTCTTTGCTCACTTCTTCGTGCGTCACCGTCTTGATGACATCCGGCCCGGTCACAAACATGTAGCTCGTCTTCGCCGTCATCAGCGTGAAGTCGGTAATCGCCGGCGAATACACGGCGCCGCCTGCGCACGGCCCAAGAATTGCGGAGATCTGCGGCACCACGCCCGACGCCAGCGTGTTGCGCAGAAAAATGTCCGCATACCCGGCGAGCGAAACCACGCCCTCCTGAATCCGCGCGCCGCCGGAATCATTCAGCCCGATGATGGGCGCGCCGACACGCATCGCCATCTCCATCAGCTTGATGATTTTTGCCGCGTTCGATTCCGAAAGCGATCCGCCGAAGACCGTGAAGTCCTGCGCGAACACAAACACCACGCGGCCGTTGATGCGCCCGTAGCCGGTGATGAATCCATCGCCCGGCACACGCTGCTCCTCCATGCCGAAGTCGGTGCAGCGGTGCGTTACAAATTTGTCGGTTTCTTCAAAGCTGTCGTCGTCCAGCAAAAACAACACGCGCTCGCGTGCCGTCATGCGACCTTCGCTGCGTTGCCGATTGCGGCGCTCTACACCGCCGCCGTCTTCTGCGGCTGCGTGCCGCGCTGCCAGATGTTGCAGCCGTTGTGCGTGTTGTGTCTTTCCCGGGTCTGCCATAGGCTGCGATTTTACCAGCGCCGCAGCCCTCTGGTGGCTTCTCTTGCTACGCCGCCATCGGCCGCGACGCTGCCGCCTGTTTCACGCCGCCCACGCGCCCCACGCGGAAACGTTCCACCATTTCCTTCAGGCTCACCACCTGCTTGAACAACTGCTCGCATGAGTGTGCCGACTGCTGCGCCCCATCGGCAGATTCCGCCGCCAGTTTGCTGATCTGCCCCATGCTCGCATTCACCTGTTCGGTGGTGGATGATTGCTGCGTCGCCGCGCACGCAATCTGCGCCACCATGTTGCCCACTTTTTCTGATTCCTGAATGATGCGCTGGATGGAGTCGCCCGCCTTGCCCGTCACCTCCACACCCTGCTCCACCGCCGTCATGCCGAAGCGCATCTGCTGCACCGCCTCTGCCGTCATCCTCTGCACATTCTTTATGACGGAGGCAATTTCGTTCGTCGCCGTTGAGGTCCGCTCCGCCAGCCGCCGCACTTCGCCCGCTACTACGGCGAATCCGCGCCCCTGCTCGCCGGCACGCGCCGCCTCAATCGCCGCGTTCAGCGCCAGCAGGTTCGTCTGCGTCGCAATCTCATCAATCACGCCGACAATCCTGCCAATCTCGTCCGACTTCGCGCCCAGGTGTTCAATGTTCGCCGCCGACTCGCGCACTGACTCTGAAATCCCGCGCATCCGTTCCAGCACATCATCCACAATCACACCGCCGTTGCGTGCACTCTCCGCCGCACTGGTCGTCGATATCACCGCGTTGTTCGAGTGCTCCGACACCATCCGCACCGTAGCCGCCATCTCCATCATCGCCGCGGCAATCTGCTGCACCTGGTGCTTCTGGTTCTCCGCGCTGCTGGCGGAGTGTGACGCCGTCAGCGATATCTCGCGGCTCGATTCAGAAACATTTTCCGCCGTCGCCGCAATCCCCAGAATCATCTCCCGCAAATTGTTTTTCATTTTGTTGATGCTGCGTGCCGTCCGCCCCAGATCATCGTCGCACTCCACCGCCACATCATCACCTGCCAGGTTGTTCGAGGTGATGCCCTCAATGTTCGTCAGCATCTGCTGCACCGCATGCAATATGGACCGCGAGATGAACACCGCCACCGCCATGCTCACGGCAACACCCAGCAGCGTCAACAGCAGCAACCGCAGCCGAGCATGCGCGTTCTGCGCCACCTGCTGCTGCATTGCGTCCTTGTGCATCTGCGCCAGCACATTCGCCAGCGTGCTGGAGTCCTTCATGATTTCGCCGCGCGTCTCCACCGCGCCCGGCGCATCGTAAAGGCCCGTCGCTGCTTCCAACGCCGCCGCAGTTTTTCCGTCGCTGCCCTGCAGAATCCCCATCACCTGCGTGTTCAACATCGCATCGGCGGCCACGTCCTGCTGCAGCTTGTCGAATTGCGCTTTGGCCTCCGTGCTCACCAGCAGCGGCTGCAGCAAATCCATCTGCGTCGACACTTCCTCGCTGCCCGGCCCGCTGGAGCTCATACCGGCTACTTCACTATTGTTTGATGTCATCAACAGGCTGCGCATCCCGTTTTCCATTGCCATGGTCGCCGCCTGCACATTGCACACCTGCTGCTCGGCGCGCATCACTGCATTCAACGCCTGCATCTGCGTCTCATTCACCATGGCCGACCGGCAGCCCAACAGGCCCAGCAGCGCCATGATGACCAACAGGCAACCAAACCCAATTCCGATTTCCAGCTTCAGCCCCAACCGTCTCAACTTCATACTTATGCCCATCTGTCCGGTCGGCTCATCGCAGTACCACTCCGCAAATTTTTGTCCGGATATGGCCGTCCACTGTTCCTATCGGGCCGCATCGCCGCCTGCATTAGCCCCGACCCGCACCCGTTCCCGCGTTTTGCCGCAACCACACACGCGCATTCGGGAATCCCGCCAACATGTTTCGGGAATTCATCTATATAGAGTGATGACTGTCACTAACAAAGCATCTCTCGGCGGGTTACCCTGAACCTTCAGCACGGCTGCCCATTGGCTCGCTCGACGGAAATACGCACCATTCGCGCCCTCTAGGTAATTTGTCCGTGTGAAAAGTATGGTTTGCGCTTTTCGCGCAACACTGGTTTCATAGATGTATTGGAGAAATCTGCGCCGCGATGATGTTTATCAATAGCCCATTTACAAGAGTCGTAATCCTTCTGCTGGGGGCTATTGGATTTGGTCTTGGACCTTTGGCGCTCGCCTGGCTCTGGTCCTGGGCCTATGCACCCAAAAAACCTGGTGCTTCAAAGAACGCAACGTACGAGTGCGGCCTGGAATCCAAAGGCGATCCCCGGATACAGTTCCGCGTCGAGTACTACCTCTACGCCATCGTCTTTCTCATCTTCGATGTGGAAACAGTTTTTCTGCTGCCCTTCGCGGCAGCTTTCACGGGCCTCAGCGCAGCCGCCTGCATCGCCATGCTGGTCTTCGTCCTGCTGCTGGTGGAAGGCTTAATCTGGGCTTACGGCAAGGGGATTCTGCGCTGGGTGTAACACCC
>Ga0364867_10256_pt2 | contig 14984 bp, 15 predicted proteins | sample ExccelAu500001D4_3_FD_206915 | JGI IMG/M metagenome (GOLD analysis project Ga0364867, IMG submission 206915) | Enriched cells from Trout Bog Lake Hypolimnion, Wisconsin, USA - BchlTB.Aug13.5000.01.D4 | ecosystem: Environmental > Aquatic > Freshwater > Lake > Hypolimnion/Profundal zone | place...
TTCCCAACGCGGAAAACATCAACAAAGAGGCGGCGAAGGTCCCTATTAAATGAAAAGGCGGTTTCCATGTGATTCCACTGATGGTGCACGTCTTTGTTGGGTCCAATACATGTTGCCGTTCTTATGCCAGAAACAAAGAAACCATATATTGTTGCATATTTCGTCTTAAATGATATCGGTACAAACTCGCTGTGTCGATGTTTTACCTCGTTTATGACAAGGTCGACGTGCTTATAGTCGCGATTTCTGTTCCAAAAGGGCGTTAAGAGAGGGTGCTTTTTTTCAGCGGCCTTCGGCACGAGAGACTCAGCGGCACCTCTGCACGCCTCAAAATGTTCGGTAAGTGTATGATACAGATGCCTGTGCTTCTCCATTAAAACCCCTGCTTCAGCGTTTAGATTATTCGCAGTGCGCAATCGGTCAAAAGACGTGAGCACCCCCTGAAATGCCTCCTCTGCTCTCGTTAATGTTATTGAATAGGCGGAAAGCGGATGGCGTCTCAAATGCTCTTCATGGAAGAGCGGCACAATATTGTTTTTGAGAGATAAGAGAAATGGATAGCATCGAGGAAAGAACCCAGTGCTCGAAAGATCAACGGTCTCGTCAAACATCACACCCAATTAAATCACCTTTGTTATTATCGGGCATATAGGGGAGGAAACGGCTACAACGGACAAGTGTAGGGAGATTTTGCCAGGCTTGCTACCAATCTGTGGCACATCGAGCATGAGGTCCGCCAGTCAGTTATCGAGAAGCAGCAGCCCTCCTGGTTTGGCTCAGAACCGGACGTTGCGATCGCTGACACGCTTCTTCTTTTTTCGTGTCACGCCGTGGTGCCGCTATCGCAGCTGCCTGTGGAGATCGTTCTGTTCAGAAAGTCAATCTATGCCATTCTGGCGATAGCTAAATTATAGGATTGTTATGCGCCTCATTGTCCAGCCGCCCAGTCCGGAACGTGTCAATGATTTCCGGACATGCTCTACTCAGAGTTTAAGCCCTTTTTCTTAAGCGGCCACCTTCTTTTCGGGCGGATTTATCCAAGCGGCGTCGGGCAATATCGGCGGTTGCGGCGGCTTTTTCACGAAGCGCTGGGGATTTTTCGTATAGACCTCCTGCAAGGTTTTTTGGCGGTTTTCGCGGATGGCCGGGCCTTGTCCGGAATGGACCTGCCAGGGTGTCATCAGGCCGATGCCGCTGTGATGATGTTCGTGGTTGTACCACTGGAAGAACCGAACGCAGAACGCGCGCGCATCCTGAATCGAGCCGAACCTTTTCGGAAAGGTCGGGCAATATTTCATCGTCTTGAACTGGCTTTCGGAATAGGGATTATCATTGGATTGGCGGACTATCGGGGATCAGGGTACGACCGCGGTCACCTAGCGCCGAACGGCGACATGCCCGATCCAGAAAGCCAGCGGGAATCATTCACGTTGGCGAACATGATCCCACAGGATCCTAACAATAACCGCGGTCTATGTGTTAACGCCGGTGAAGATCCGCGGTTATTCGCCGCAGGTTTCGGCGTGATATCCACCACCGCCGTGACGAAGAACGGGGCCGATGGCCCCGTTTTCGTTTTCCCGGTCAGAACGGCAGTTCGTCTTCGGGCGTGAACGCGCTGTCGCCTGGCAGCGGGCCGTATTGCTGGCGGGCGGCGGCCTGGAGTTTCGGGCCATAGATGTTGCGGATGATGTCGCGCAACTCGTCGATGAGCTCAAAGACGGCGAGGGCTTCGTCGGGATCCCAGTATGTGGGGATACTGAACGGCACGGTCAGCGGCAGGCCAGGTTCTCGCCTGGTTTCTGCGCAGATTGGACAGATGGCCGGCGACCGTTTTTTTCCTTTGCGCTTGGCCATCATTTTCCCTCCTTGCGTTGTCTGGCCCGCCGTTCGGCGCGTTCCTTGGCCTCCTTGACCCGGTAGGACTCTCCCTCGATGACGACGACCTCGGCGTTGTGCATCAGGCGATCGACCATGGAGACGACGCAGGCGGCGTTGGGGAAGACCTCGTGCCATTCGGCGAACGGCCTGTTGGTGGTGATGATGGTGCTCTTCTGTTCGTAACGCCGGCTGATCAGCTCGAACAGAAGATCGGCGTGCCGGTTTGAGTAGGACAGGTAGCCGACCTCGTCGATTGCCAGGACGGCCGGCGCGGCGTAGTGGCGCAACCGGCGGCGCAAGGCGGCGTCGGTGTCGAGGGCGGCGAGTTCGCCCAGCAGGTTGCCGGCGCTGACGAACAGCGCGGTATGCCCGTGGACGAGTGCCTGATGGGCAAGATTGCGGGCCAGCGTTGTCTTGCCGACGCCGTTGGGCCCGACCAGCACGGCATTGGCGGCATCCTTGACGAAGTCGAGCGTCATCAGTGCCTCGAAGGTGGCGCGGTCGCAACGTTTTGGCCAAGTCCAGTCGAAGTCGCAGACCGATTTGAAGCGGCCGATATGCGCTTCCTGGAGCCGGCGCTCCAGACTACGGCGGGTGCGTTCGGTTTCCTCCCAGTCGAGGAAGGGCCCGACCCAGCCGGCGGCGACCGCTTCTGACCAATGAGCCAGCAGCCCGTGCAACCGCAGCGCCTTGGCGCGGGCCTGGAGAGCTTGCCCCGGGCCTGAACCGGGGGTGTCAGGGCTCGACATCGGCAGCCCCCGTCAACAGATCGTAGGTGGCCAACGAATGGGTCCGCACGGCGGTATCCCGGTTCCGCACATGGTCGGGCAGGATCAGGGTGACCGGCGGCGGCTTCCGGCGGGCCTCGCGACGATGTTCAAGGGCGAGGCGGACGGCATTGGGATGTGGGACGCCGCGTTCCAGCGCCTCGACGATGGCGGCCTGCAGTTCGGCCGCTCCGTATCGGTGCAGCAGGCGCATCAGCGAGGCGGTGATGGTGCCGAGATTGTCGCCGCGCTCGGCGGCGCGGACCAGCAGGGTTTGGCTGGCTGGCGCGGTTACGCCCAAGTGGTCGGTGGCGCGATGGCTGCGGGCCTCGCGTTTTTGGTCGACCAGGGCCTGGATGTGGGATGGATCTTCGATCCGCTCGCCCTTGGCATAGCTACGCTGATGACAGGCCAAGACCTCCTGGCCATCGACAATGCGCAATGCGTCGGGCTCGGCCAGCACCGTCAGCGTCTTGCGGACCTGGGTGTGCGGTACGCTGTAATCGTTTTGATCGAAGCGGACGTAGGGCGTCTTGCCGACCGAGACGACGATACGCTCGACCACCGGATAGGGATTGTCCGGCAGTTTCAGCAGATGAGCCCTGTCGTCGGCCAGCGCGTCACGAACGGTGCCGGATTCCGTCCCAGGACAACGCCGGTCAGCGGCCACCCCGTTGCACCAGGCATCGGCCTGGGCGTTGAGGTCGTCGAGATCGGCGAACTTGCGGGCGGCGAAGAATGAACTCCGTACAAAACGAATCGCCCGCTCGACCCGCCCCTTCTCATTGCCGCGGGCAACCGCCACCGGACGTGGCTCGAAGCGGTGATACGCGGCGAAGTCGAGCAGGGCGGGATTAAAGCGGATGGCATCCCCTCGACGTTCCAGCACGGCACTGCGCAGATTATCGTAGAGCAGGACCCGCGGAACCCCCTGCCAGGCGCCAAAGGCGCCGAGATGGCCGCGCAGGAAGTTCTCCATGCGGGCGTCGAGAAAGAAGCGCAGGAAGATCTGCCGGGAGAAGCTCAAGACCGCAACGAAGGCCATCAGAGGGCGTTTGGCCCGGCCAATGGCGACATGGCCGAAGTGGCCCCAGTCGATTTGGGCCTGGTCGCCCGGCAGGGTGCGCAGGCGAAGATACGCCTCCGCCGGCTTGCGCGGCCGCAGGCAAGCGATGATATGGCGGAAGTGGCTCGAACCGCCGCGATACCCGCGTTCCCGCACCATACCCAGCAAACGGCTGGAGGTCAGCGTCGGGAACGCGGCCAGGGTATCGCGAATGAACGGCAGATAGGGATCGACCTTCGACCGTCGTTGCAACGGTCCAGGGCGGACAACGCCGGCCTGGGCGAGCACCCGCGTGACGGTCTCGTGGTGGACATGCAATTGACTGGCGATCGTTCCGACAGGCCACTTTTCGACATGGTGATAGCGCAGGATCTGCGCTTCGGTCTCAAGGGGAATGGTCATGATGAAGTCCTCTCCGGTTAATCCAAGGACCCCGGCGGCGCAGAAAGTCGCGGCGGACAAAATCCGGACAGCGCCGACCACAGAACAGGCAATGACCAGGCGGTCGGATTTGTGCCGGCGCGACGACCGCCGGGGCCTGGGCCAGGACATCATCCGGTCCCGCATCGGGTGAACCGTGATGCGTCACATTATTTTTGCGAGCGCGCCAACGGCGGGTCCGTTCGGCATGCTTGTGCCGGCCGCGCCGGCCCTGCTGATAGCGGGCGCCAGCCGCCCGCACCGATCGCCGACGTGCCAGCGGCGCGCAGGCACCGCAATAGATGTTGCCGCGGTCACAGCCGCTGCAGATCACCACCTGACGACGACACTGGCCGCATAGGTAAAGCCGTGGCGGTGTCGTAACGTCGCAGTCGATGCACCCGGCAACGCGTGGACGCGCCTCCTCGCCGGTGCCATAATCCCCCAGCATTCGTGCCCTGCACGGTGTGAGGCACGGCGCCGGTCAAACTTCCAGGTGAGAGAGGCGCCGTGCCAGCCCTCCAATTTGGGCAGGTTCATAGCGCCAGGGGCGACACCCTGTCAGCCCGGTAACAACCAAATTCTCGGCAGAATCAACGGCGAGGGATTGCCCGCGTGGGCCCACAAGGCGCCTCCCGCCCCGTCGCTCCGCTGCGCGCAAAAGGGCGCTCCGCTCCGGGGCGGGCCCCTCCTCATGGACTACGCGGACAATCTGGAAATCAGGGGATGGAATTCGACGCCGGGCGCCACTGCGGCATCTTTACGCGGATTTCGACCGGCGTTCACAGTCTATGGGCCAGATTGGAGGGAGCCGTGCGCGATCTGGCCCGTTCCGATGGCGAGGTTTATGTCCTCACCGGGCCGATATACCATGGCGAAAGAGTGCAGCGACTCCAGGAGCGCGTGGCCGTACCGACGCAGATTTACAAAGCCGTCTATGATCCTGTCCAGCATGCGGCTGGGGTCTATCTGGTCGACAACGCGCCAGGCAACGATTGGCAGGTCATATCGGTGGCCGAACTTCGGGAGCTTACAGGGTTGGACGTGTTTCCGAAGCTGGAGCAAATGATAAAGGATCATGCGATGGCGCTGCCGGGGCCATCGAATGGAGTACCGTAGCAAGCAAGGAGGCTCTGGCGTCATGGTCGAGGGGAGTAGAAAACTTCGGAACGCGCTCAAGCGGATTACCACTTCCAAGTCAGACCCTGTCCCCGATGAATGGCTCAATGGGCAAATCGAGGAAATTGATAGGTTAAATCGGAAATTGCATTCCAAAATAACGCTTTACGAAAAAGCAACCGATAAATCGTGCAATTACAATTGTTTTATGTTTGCTCTAAAAATTTCCTCATCTGGTATTGAGTGTTGGCGAAACCCTGGTATTCAGCCTGACAGTTCATTTGTTCGACACCTGTTGAAGTCTATGGACCAGCTAAACTTAGTGCCACCGGACAAGGGGATTGATGGTGACATCGCTATCTATTTCGACGGCAGGCGTTCTCCCAAGCACGCAGGGATATTGAAAAATGGAAGGATTGTGTCGAAGTGGGGTGACGCAAAGACCCATGTTTGGGAACATGGGCCGTGGGAGGTACCTATCAGCTATGGCAACGTAATAAAATTTTATCGAAATATCCCTCAAGGAAACACAGCAACAACCGCATTCATTCAATATGCAAAAGCTATTTGGCACAAATAGAACTTGAACAACACATTCTCATTGTATTTCTGCTTTTTTTATTGCGTCGCTTAATTTATCAAATTTATTATTTTTATATAAAAATTTTCCGCCTTCTAATTTTATGCCATATTGAACAACAGCTGCGGCTTCTTTTTCTGAAATATTCCAATAATCAGCAATTCCACGGATCAGCGATTTCTCATTTTTATCCCGCAGATCCTGTTCTTCGGCCGACTTCAGTCTTGCTGACTCCTCGGCGGCGATAAGCCTTTCAGCACGGCGCTTGATATACAGAGCCTTCGTTCGATTTTCATCGCCTTCGGCCTCAGCAAACATCCTCGTCCATAGGCCCTTGTCGAAGTTCCCAGATTCAAGTTCCTCGGCCACCGCGGCGTAAATTCTCTCGTTTTCCGAATCATAAGATGTGGTGGTCAAAATATGCGCCCCCCTATTATTTGGCGAGATTAAATCGGGATACGAGGGCTGAGCCGGAACTGCATTTGCAATCGCAGCAGCATTGCCACCATCATTTTTGGTTGCCGTAAGCGCTAGGGAGTTGGCAGGAGCCTCCGTTGCGGTGGACGGCCGCAGCGGACCACCATTATTTCGCGATCCATACTTGCGAAATAAATATAAACCTCCCTCTGCTAGGAATATAATTGGAAGAGAAAATAACAATAATATCATAAAATAGGTAATTAGAGAGTCACCAAGACTCTCGCCCTTACTAAGGCTTGCTCTTAGCATTTGACCTGGACCAATAATTAACAATAAATACAGCCAGCGAAAATTCATTTTTTTCTCCGCGCGAAATAATATAGACGGGCACGCCAACTTAAATCTAGGCGGCGATGGCGTTTAAGATGTTGCATCTTGCTGCCGTCTATCACCATGACGAAATCACCCTCCCGCCGTCTCCTAACAACTGAGGGGTCTGCGTCCGTCCCAACTTGGCGGCCTCGGGAGGAATATGATCTGCGAGATAATCTTCGAGCTTTGCAGCGGAAATAGTGTGGTCACCACCCGCGGCCCCACCCTCAAGCCCCTTCATCAGGAAGTACGAAAACAATCCATGTTTGACCTGGGACAGCGAATTGGAAAGCTGATCATTCCTTGCGGCGGCCAAGATTGTTACGCCCGGCGGCACATCCTCATCCTTCCCAGTGATCAAGATCGGGCGGGCGGAAGCGACCAAAGTTTCCTTGCCTCGCGTGCCGCCTGAATAGCAAGTGTCCAAAAACATTGTCAGGGAGGCGGCGCCAGAATCGATGACTGTGTCTATTAGTTCTTTACGCCTGATTGCGCTGTCAGCGAGCAGAGTGCGATCCCCGTCGTAAGGGAGGAGGAATAGATCCTTGCCGTCATCGGAGGCAAGCCCGTGGCCGGAAAAGAAAACGAATACATCTGTCTGGCCACGAATGATCAACGGCTTTACCCAGGTCAAAAGGGCCTTACGAATATCCAGACGGCGAGCATCGCTTCCGGTGAGCAATTTGATGCGGTCTTTGGGTACGCCCAAGGCATTTGCGGCGTAATCGAAGAATACCTTAGCATCGTCCTCGGAAAACTCAGCGGGCGGAACGGAATCGTATTGGTCGATGCCGATGATAAGCGCAATTGCTTTTGGCCGTTGGACGGACCGCAGATGGCTTGGATCCAGCATGGCGAACCCTATGTTGGCACTTTTTTCTAAGACCCGGGTCACATGGATTATTGTTTCACCAGTTTGCCCCCATTCGTTGGTAGCCTTGAGCCTGATTTCGGTCGATCCGACTGACACCGCTCGTGGGAACGAAAACGATCCATCAGACCTGAATGGAGCTTCGCTGCCATCGACCTTCAAGGAGACAATTTTGCCAGTCCCTTGGATCCTTCCAGTTATCTGAACCAACTCGTCAAAAGTCTGTAATGATGACCCTACCGAAATGCTGATTGGTGCATTGATGCTTATTTGGTCGGCGTCTCCTGTTGGTGACTGCCGTTTATTTAAAATTGGCTTCCAGTCATGTATCCATTGTTTGCCCAGTCTTAATTGGGCCTCAGTTAACTGTTTCGCTGCGGTGTCGCGGAAAGCGATTGCATTATCCTTGCTTTTACCTGGGGGAAGCTTTTCCGCGGCAAGCCATCCCCATTCGAACGCCGAGATTGGATCAGGGGGAGCACCCTGTCCATTAAGATATAATTCGGCGAGATTTGACGCTCCATTAGGATCCCCCTGATCAGCACCCATACGATTCCAACGCAATGCTTCGGCATAATTTACTTCAACACCGAGGCCTTTCTGATACATCCACCCGATAGAAACTTGAGCGTTTGGACTTCCCTGATCGGCAGCCTTCTGAAACCATTTCATTGCCTCTGTATAGTCTTGCGCAACTCCATTGCCATGATAGTACATTTGTCCGAGATTGTTCTGTGCCCATGAATTACCGAGGTCAGCAGACATTCGATACCAACGCAGCGCCTCATCATAATTCTGGGCCACACCTCTGCCTTTTTCATACATATTCCCAAGCCAGAACTGTGCTCCCGCATGATTTTGTGCTGCGGCCTTGAGGAACCATCGCATTGCTTCGTCAGAATCTTGGACTACGCCCTTCCCCCAAAGATACGCCCATCCCAAATTTTGCTGCCCATTAGCCGATCCTTGGTCCGCCGCCTTTCGATACCAGCGGGTAGCTTCAGTCAAATCTTGGGTGACCTCTTTGCCCCTAGCATACACGTGTCCTAGTTCGACTTGCGCGTCGGCGATCCCCTGATCCGCGGCTTTGCGCACCCAGCGAACCGATTCATCCATATTTTTAGTTACACCCTCACCATTTGCATACGCGAGACCCAGGCCATATTGAGCAGTGGCGTTACCCTGGTCGGCGGCCATGCGTATCCATCGCATCGCTTCGACAGAGTCTTGGGGGGCCCCTTTGCCCGTGGAATAAGCAACACCCAGTGTGAGTTGTGCTTGAGCATCGCCTTGGTCAGCGGCTTTGCGATACCAGCGGGCGGCTTCAGCATAATCTTGGGACACGCCTTGACCGTCGGCATACGCGAAGCCTAGGGTCAGCTGTGCTTGAGCATCGCCCTGGTCAGCGGCTTTGCGATACCAGCGGGCGGCTTCAGCATAATCTCGGGGCACACCTTTGCCGTCGTGATATGCTAGTCCCAGAAAATATTGAGCATCTGCATAACCTTGTTCGGCAGATCTCTGAAACCAGCGAACAGCTTCCGCAACATCTTTGGCCATGCCGTTTCCTGTGGCGTAACACAGCCCTAAACCGAGCTGTGCTCTCGCATGCCCTTGCTCGGCTAACGGTCTCCATAATCGAATTGCGGTGGAATAGTCGCCGCGTTTTGCAGCGGCCAACCCGTCCGCGTAGGGATCACCGCTTGGTTGGGCTGGAGCGTTTCTATGCTCGACGCCAACAATCTTTTCAATCGCCCTGAAATACTCGTCAGATTCTGTCTTAATTCCTTTAGCGATGACCCTTTCATGGGCATCAGTTACTTTTTTTCGAAATTTGACATCCGTGAAAAACTCTGGGTGTGCACGCATCCAGTTTGCAGTCGGTAGTGTATAACCTTTTAGAACCTCTTCTATTTCAGAAGGTGACCACGGCTTATTCCAGTCTTGCGCATTTATTTGCGAGACCGGAATCACAATGATCAGAAAAAATAATGATAGTGCGTTGAAAAGTATGCGTTGTCTTATAGGCATAGCACGAGAATCCTTGTCATGGACTAGTACCTATTGTATATTCTATTTTAGGTTATCCACCTTATTGCTTTTGCGCGCATCTTGAATATCCTTCTCCAACTCCTGAAACGCCTTCGACGCCCGCAGCTTTCCCTGCAGGATGTTGTTCTTGTTCACCTGGTCGACCAGGATGCGATTGGCGCTGCCGATCGGATACTGCAGGAGCACGTAAGCGCGATACTGCGTTCCCGCGGGTATAAATTTCTTCTGGGTGACGGTATACCCCGCCAGATTGACCTCAGTGATCAGGTTCGATGTCACGCGCTCGCTTTCGGCCAAAACCTGAGTGTTCTCGGCTGCCCCCGATTCCGATAGGAATTCCTTCAGTTTTCCTGAGATCCTGCTGTTGATACGGTCGGCCAAACCCCGCTTGGCCGATAGAACCGCCTTGTCTTCTGAAAACTGGAGATCGGACGAGGTGGCGGTACCAGCTGCATAGATGGAAAACTCATCAACGGGCGGCGAGGTGAACCAGGGCGGCAGGTCATCAACGACGGTCTTTACCGTCTCAACACGAGTTTCCTGCTTTTTCTGCTCCTGCTGAGCCGTGTATGCGGGTGTTCCCGGCTGTGGCGTAGCGCAAGCCGCCAGCGTCAGCATGGCGAGCACCGAGATTGCGATAGAACGGTTCATGATTTCCTCCTGCTGAGATCGGAAAGAGCCTCCTCGATGGCCTTGACCTTGGTCCGCACGGGGATGCCGGAGTTATTGATGTCCTTGAGATCGGCGAGAGCGCGCTCGGCCTTGGCGTAATCGCCAGCCTTGAGGTAGGCGAGGCCCGCCCCATAAAAGCTGTCCGCCGCTTCGATTGGACGGCCCGCATTGAAGTGGAGGACGCCGCTGTTGTACCAGGCGAACCCGTCACCGGAATCGGCGGCGATGGCCATGCGATAGGCGGCCAGCGCGCGATCGCTGGCGCCCTTCTGGGCGTTGACCGCACCCAACGCATTCAGGAATTTTGAATTGCCGCTGTCCAGCGCGACCGCCTTCAGGATGGCGGGTTCAGCACCGCCGTAGTCCTTGTCCAACATCAGGACGCGCCCTTTGAGGAACCACGCCCCCGAACGGTCCGGATCGGCGGCAATGGCCCGTTCGGCGGCGGCCAATGCTCCAGCGTTGTCTCCGTCCGCCAATAGCTTCTCACCCGCCGCCAGATCATCCACGGGGACGGGCGGTGTTTCCGCCTGCGCCGCGGGAGGCGGTGCCAACACTTTCAGCGGTTCGCTGACAGGATCCTCCAGAGCCACCACCTTGTTATCCGGAATGGTGGAGATCAGGCGGCGGGCAAGATCGTCGGTGACGCGCAGCAACTGCTCATCGCGAATGTTGGTAGCGGCATCGACGACACCCATGGCAAGGCCTACGGGATCGAGCGGCACCGAACCGCCATGGCTGACGGCTGCATGATGGCCTTCCCAAAGCACGACGCCGTCGGAGACACGGGTCATCTTGAGGTCGACGGCGACAGCGACACGGGAATAGACGCCATAGAACGTTGAATCGTACTCGCTGATTTCACCTTCGATTACGACGGAGCATTTGATCTGCTCACCAAGGGCCTTGCGGTCGTCTTTCACCTCGGCCAGCACGTGGTCTATGCGTTCCAACCGGACATTTCGCTTCGACTGCGTCGAGAGGTGGGCGTAAAGCGACAAGCGCACTTTGGCGGCGTCTTCCTCTTTGATCTGGGTGCCGAACTTGATCTTCAGCGGCAGGATGGCTGCGCAATCGGGCGGGGTCGTGCTGTAGGCGTCGTAAACCTGAAAGACGACCTGGTTCATGCCAAGGCCGCTCGGTTCTTCCTTGGCCTTGTTGACATAGCTGGGGCTGGCGCAACCCGCCAAGGCGGCCATAATAAAAGCAGCGGGCAGTGTGTGGGCGGCGTTCATTCGCTCCCCCGCACGATGTTGTAGGCCCGCCTGACGATACGCCTATCTCCCTGGGGAATTTCTCCCACGGCGGCGTTGAATTCGGCCAGCGAATAGCTGTCGCGGAACTTGATGGGTTTTTTGGTGGCGACGACCATCAGGTATTCGTCCACCATCTTGCGGCTCGACGGCTGACCAACGGGAAACGCGACTTTCAGATCGTATCGCTTAGCTCCCGCTTCGGTCGGAATGGTGATTGGCTTGTCGATGTGGACGATGTTGTCGAATTGGTTCGGAAAGATGCGGCCCACCTGAGTATCGCCTTTTTCATAGGGCAGCCACTGGAAGACCTGGACATGCATTGGCTGGGACGGCTTGAGTGTTACCGTCAGATTTTCCTCGTTCCGGTAGACAGCGTTGTTCATGGTGACGCCGACCGTGAAATTCGGATCGGGCTGCCCGGCGGCGACATAGACGTCGGCGTCAAACGACACGACGCATTTGCGGAAGGTTTCCTGCTCGACTTTGGTTTCCTGGAGCCGATCACGAACAGATCGGATCTCACCGCCGACCATCGTCCAGACCATGGAATTATGGGCACACTCGGCCTCGTCAGCCTGTTCAGTGCAGCGCAGGGTTTCCTCCGACGAAAAATTCTCTCCGGAAACCTGGCGGATGGCGTCGGCTCTGGCCCTGCTGTCCGCGTTCTGACACGCCTCGGCCTCGGTGATTTCAGGCGGAAACATATAGCTGCCTGTCGCGTGCACCCATTCCGCCGATGCCGCTGTCGGAAGGAGGAGAGCCAGACCAAGAATGAAGATGTCGTTTTTCATCGCGATACCATTACTTCTGGGCCGCGATCAGGACGGCGCGGGGAAGCATCTGCTGGTACAGATCTTCCAGGTTCATTTCAGGCGGCGCGTCCACGGCGGCGGGAGGCTTGCCCAAGAAATGAAGGATGCGATCGCCCTTGATGCCGAGATTGATGTCTTCCAGCAGCATTCCGCTCTTTTGGTAGATTTTGGCGGTGTCCACCTTGCCGACGGCGACGCCAATCAAATGGCCCCTCTTGTCGAAGATCGGGCCGCCGGAGTTACCTTTATTCAACTTTGCGGTCAGCTGGAAGGTATTGACGTCGTCACCTAAACCAGCGGCTTTGGAGACAATCCCCTCCGTCAACGACGGTTGTTCGTCACCGAACAGATTGATGATCGGATACCCCATAACAATCGCCGAACGGCCTGCTACAGGCTCGACGATCGCCGAAAACGCCATGACCGAACCCTCTGGGAATGGCTTGTCGATTTCAAGCAGGGCAAGGTCATCGTCATCGGACACTTTGACTATGCGGGCACTACGTACATGGCCCGTGCCATTTCGGACGGCGATGGTTCCCATGCCTTCGATAACGTGACGGTTGGTGATGACCAACCTCCCGCCCTCCAATACGACGCCGCTACCCGTCATGACCGGACTACCAGGCGCGAACGGTAACGGCTCGGGATGGGGCAGAGCTGTGGCGATCGGCACCGCCTTCACCACAGGCCTCGGAACAGCAGAGGGCGGCGGCGGTTCATCAGTGCCTGTCGGCGGGCGACGGGTGGCCTCGGTGGGATGCCTCAGAACAGGAGCCGTATCCTTTGGCTGTTCCTCAATCTTCGGCGGTGGCGGCTCCTTAGGTTGCTCTTTCGGCGGCTCTTTCTGCCTTTCTTCGACCTTAGCTGCCCTGGATTGCAGCACGCCTTTGGGATCGACGGACTTCAGCCAGGTAGCCATCGCCTCTGCCCGTCCACTTTGCCCGCGCTCGGAATACATACGCTGCGCCATGAGGCGCGCGTCAACGCCTTCCGCCTTCTTCCCGCTTGCCCAAAGCATCTGGCCGTATACATCCCATGCGCCTGGAGAGGAGGGAAACTCTTCGATGAAGCGCTGCAGTTCCGTGACGCCAGCATCGGGGCCATTTTGGTGGGCAAGATAACGGGCAAGAATGACGGCCACGTCTTCCGACGACGGCTGATTTTTCTGCAGCTGGCGCAGACGAGACAGCGCCTGGTCGGCACGTCCGATCCGCTGATCGGTCATCGCGATGACAAGGTGCGCTTCAATGAGATCCGGATCTGTCCTGATTGCCATGACGGCATTTTTGCGAGCCTGCCCAAGGTCGCCCAGCGTCAGCTTCGCTTCGGCCATCCCAAGATATGCCTCGGCCTCGACATCGAGAGACGATAGCAACGCGTGCTCAAAATATTCGAGGGACTTGGCGGGTTTGTTGATGGCGAGGTAGATGCGTCCAAACAGCAGGTCGACCTGGGCTTCCGATGTCACGTTGTCGGCGTCCAGCTTTTTGAGAACGGCGACAGCTTTCTCAAATTGTTCGGCGTCGATCAGGCTCTTTGCGAGTTCGAAAGAGGGTTGATGCTCCTGATCTGACGGCGCTGCGAAAGCAACTCCGCCAAGCGCCAGCACTCCGATTGCGCAGCCAAAAGCCAACCGCTTGATGAACATTGCCGTCTCCCCCGTCGGGCATCATCGCTCGCGCAGAACGATAACATGCGTGAGCGATTTATCCATAAGACGGATGGGGTTGGGGTTTTGCCGAAAATAATTCAGGTCTCTGCTGTTGTCGCGAATTCGCTGAGATCAAGAGATATCCTGCCCGCTGAGAATCGAGACAGCCAACTCACGGTAATGCCGCACTTCGTCAGGATGCCAAAGATCTTCGCTTGGCCAATTGTGGTTCGCTCGCCCGTCTTCCGTAAGGCTCTCCAACGCAAGGGCCATCGCCAACCTGTCGATGAGGGCCTCCGTTACAGTGATAACGGAGCCGACTTCAAGAATGAGCTGCTTCCGGTGGCCAGACGGTACATTGGGTGAACACCCAATGGGGATGATATTTTCCATCGCATTCATTTCTGTTCTCCCCCAAGGCAGCCCAAGCCATCCGAACTCGGGCTTATTGATATCGGCAAAGATAAGACGGGAGATGAGGAAGTTTTTGCCGACTAAAATTTTGGGTCGGCTCAATTATAATTCATTGACGAATATTCTATGCGTCCATTGACCTGCACTCGCAGTCATGTCACATCTTGCACACAATAAAATTACGAGGCACCAATGTCTGATCAAGAAAGCGACAGCCTGCTGACGATGACGTCACTAGTCGTCGCCGCTTATGTAACCAATAATACTGTTTCAACCGACCAGCTGAGCGGCGCTATCAGAGCCGTCTACAGTTGCCTACAGTCGGTCGGAGCCGCGCCGTCCGCTGAAGTCCAGGCTGCCGCGACGCCCGCCGTGCCCGTAAAAAAGTCGGTTACGCCCGATGCCATCGTCTGCCTGAATTGCGGAAAGCCGATGAAGATGCTCAAGCGGCATTTGACGACGGAGCACGGACTTTCCATCGCCGATTACAAGGCACAATGGAATCTGGCATCGGATTACCCGAGCGTCGCTCCGAATTACGCGGCGTCGCGATCTGCGATGGCCAAAAAGATTGGCCTCGGCCATAAGCCGAAAGCGAAGCGAGGTAGGAAGCCGAAGGCGTCGTAGT
>Ga0364867_10634_pt3 | contig 14833 bp, 10 predicted proteins | sample ExccelAu500001D4_3_FD_206915 | JGI IMG/M metagenome (GOLD analysis project Ga0364867, IMG submission 206915) | Enriched cells from Trout Bog Lake Hypolimnion, Wisconsin, USA - BchlTB.Aug13.5000.01.D4 | ecosystem: Environmental > Aquatic > Freshwater > Lake > Hypolimnion/Profundal zone | place...
CCTCCTGGGACGCCGCCAGATTCCGTTCCAGATAACTGGCCAGACCCAAATAAATGGCAATCCCCGTGGCGATGGTGGCCCTGGGCGGCGGACTGGTGCTGGTGCGCCGGGCCTTGAAACCGGTGGAGGAAATCACCCGGCTCGCCGAGGGGATCACCTCGCGCAATCTGAGCGACCGGCTGCCGGTTTCGCCCACGGGGGATGAACTGGAACATCTGACCCAGGCCCTCAACCGGATGATCATCCGGCTGGATGAGGCGTTCCAACATAACCGCCGTTTTCTGGCGGACGCCTCGCATGAGCTGCGGACGCCGCTCACCATTTTGCGGGGAGAACTGGAGGCGATGGTGCGGGCGGAACAACTGGACGCGGACACCCGGGAAAAAATCGGCAGCCTGCTGGAGGAAGTCGAGCGGCTGGCGCATTTGGTGGAAAATCTGTTCGCCCTGTCGCGGCTGGATGCCGGGCTGGCGCAGAACAAACACCAGGCATTTGACTTGTCGAAACTGGTGTCGGCCGCGTCCGAACAGATGTGCCTGCTGGCGGAGGATAAGAAATTGCAGATTTCCTGCCATGCGCCGGAACCGGTGCTGGTGGCGGGCGATCGGGCGCGGGTGAAGCAGGTGATCGTCAACCTGCTGGACAATGCCATCAAGTACACCCCTGCGAAGGGCCGGGTGAAGCTGTTTGTCTTTGCCCGCGAGCGGGAGGCGGTTTGCGTGGTTTGCGATGACGGGATGGGCATTCCCGCCGAGGCGATTCCCCACGTGTTTGACCGGTTTTTTCGGGTGGACGCGGCGCGCAATCGCGATTCCGGCGGCGCTGGCATCGGGCTTTCCATTGTAAAGGCCATCTGCCTGGCCCACGGCGGTCGGGTGGAAGTGGAAAGCACGCAGGGGCAGGGGAGCACATTTCGCGTTTTTTTTCCGCTCGCGCAGGAGCAGTCCAATTCAGTTCTGACATGAAACATCATTTATTTGTTGCCAATAACCGCCGTCCGGGATTTCGATTTTGCCCGGGGCTGTCAGTTTTGTTGGGGGCCGTCTGGCTGGCCGGTCGCGCTTGGGGCGAGGGGACGGAGCCGGCGGCCGGCACACCGCCGCCCGCCCTGGTGGTGAAGGTGACGCGGGCCGACCTTTGCAAGGAGCTGACCATTCCGGCGGAATTTCATCCGTTTATGGAAGTGGAGTTGCAGGCGAAAGTGGCGGGCTATGTGAAGGACATGAGTGTGGACATTGGCGATCGGGTGCGGGCCGGGCAGGTGCTGGCCACGCTGGAGGTGCCGGAATTGCACAACGAACTGGCCACGGCCCTGGCCGCCCGGCAGCGGGCGGAGGCGGATGGCAAGGAAACGCACCTGGCCTACGCCCGGCTGCTGGCGGTGAATCAGGAGCATTCGCATTTGGTGGCCCAGCAGGATATTGACGCCGCCGAGGCCAAGGATTTGGAGGCGGAGGCGGCCCGGGCCGGGGCGGCGGCCGAGGTGGATAAATATGAGTCGCTGCTGCAATACACCAAGATCACCGCGCCCTTCGATGGCGTGGTGACGCGGCGCTATGCGGATCCCGGCTCGCTGATACAGGCGGGCACATCGTCCTCCTCGCAGGCGCGGCCATTGGTGCGGGTTTCGGACAACTTCAAGCTGCGGCTGGATTTCCAGGTGTCGGTGGATTACGTGAAGGATTTGCATGTGCATGATCCGGTTGCCGTGCGGGTTGAATCGCTGAACAACAAAGAAATCGAGGGCTGCATCAGCCGTTTCACCCATGAGGTGGACGAGCAGACGCGGACGATGACGGCGGAAATTGAAGTGACCAACGCCGACCTTGAGCTGAGTCCCGGCATGTATGCCAAGGTGATGCTGAAGGTGGAGCGCCGGAACGGCGTGCTCGTCATTCCGACGGAAGCCGTCACCGGCGACCGGGAAAAATGCACCCTGTTTGTGGTTGGCCCGGACAATGAAATTGCGGAGCGAACGGTGGTGCTCGGGTTGGAAACGCCCGGGGAATACGAAGTGCTTTCCGGCCTGAACGAAGGCGACCTGGTGGTGGTGGGCGCCCGTTCCCAATTTCAGCCCGGTCAAAAAGTGACGCCCCGGCCGGTGCCATCCCTTTCCGAACGATGAAAACCATTGTCTCCCCCGAATTGCTGGCCGAGTTGCGGCAACTGGACGCCTGCACGCTGGCCAACGCCATCGAAACCTTTCACGAACGGTTGCGCAATGAGGGTTTTGTGAACGGCAGCGTGCGCTGCCTGTTTCCGCAGTTGAAGCCGGTGGCGGGTTATGCGGCCACGGTGAAAATTCGCGGGTCGGCGCCGCCCACGGCGAGCGGGCCTTATCAAGACCGGACGGATTGGTGGGATTATATCCGGTCGGTGCCGGCGCCGCGCGTGGTGGTGGTGGAAGATGACGCCACGCGGGTTGGCCTCGGCTCCCTGCTGGGCGGGGTGCATGTCAACATCCTCAAGGCGCTGGATTGCGTGGCGGCGGTCACGAACGGTTCGGTGCGCGACATTCCGGCGGCGGAGGAATTGGGCTTTCAATTGTTCGCCGGCAACGTGGCGGTGTCGCACGCCTACGTGCATATTGTTGAATTTGGCGGGCCGGTGGAAATCGGCGGATTGAAAATTGCCTCCGGCGACCTGTTGCACGGGGATTTGCATGGCGTGCAAAGCATTCCACTGGATCTGGCGGAAAAAATTCCGCCGGTGGCCGCCCTTATCATGGCGCGGCGGCGGGAGTTGATCGCGCTGTGCCAGTCGCCGGACTTTTCCCTTGAGAAATTGCGACAGGCGGTCGCAAAACAAAATTCCTGAACTCTCTTTTATTTCATGTCCCGCTTCGCCATCCGTTATCCCTATCTTATCATTGTCATCTGTCTGATCACCTGTGTCGTGGGGGTGACCAGTCTGGTGCGGATGCCGGTGGATTTGTTTCCGCCCATCAAAATACCGGTGGTGGTGGTGGCCACATTTTTCAACGGCATGCCGCCGGAACAGGTCGAGACGGACATCACGGGGCGGTTTGAACGTTTTTTTACGCTCGCCAGCGGGGTGGATCACATTGAGTCGCGTTCGCTGCCCGGGGTGAGTCTGATTAAAATTTATTTTCAACCGGGCTTCAACGCGGACTCGGCCGTGACCAGTATTGCCAATCTGGCGCTGGCGGATTTGCGGAAGCTGCCGCCGGGGACGCTGCCGCCGGTGGTGTTGAAATTTGACGCCTCCAGCCTGCCGGTGTGCCTGGTGACGTTGAAAGGCGAAGGCTTGAACGAGGCGAAGCTGCGCGACCTGGGGCAGTACGATGTGCGCAATCAGATTGCGAACGTGGCGGGGGCGTCGGTGCCGCAGCCGTTTGGCGGGAAGTACCGGCAGATCATGGTCTATGTGGATCCGCTGAAGCTGGAGGCGCACCAATTGAGCGTGATGGACGTGGTGCGATCCATCAATGATGCCAACCTGATTCTGCCGGCGGGGGATGTGAAAATCGGGCCGTATGACTACAATCTTTACGCCAACAGCCAGCTCCGGGACATCAAGGACATTGACCGGCTGCCCTTGAAAACGGTGGGCAACGCCTCGGTGCTGGTGTCCGATGTGGGGCGCTCCGTGGACGGTTCGCAAATCCAAAACAACATCGTGCGCGTGGACGGACAGCCTTCGGTGTATCTGCCGGTGCTGAAGCAGGGCGGCGATGCCAACACGATTTCCGTGGTGGATGGCATCAAGGACGGCGTGGCGCATTTGCTGGACGTGCCGAAGCAACTGGTGACGAAGGTGGTGTTTGACCAGTCCGTCTTTGTGCGCAACGCGATTGAAAACCTGATTCACGAAGGGGCCATCGGCCTGGTGCTGACCGGCGTGATGATTCTGGTTTTTCTGGGCAGCATGAGGGCGACGGTGGCGGTGTTCCTTTCCATTCCGCTTTCGGCGCTGGCGGCGTTCATCGCCCTGGGCATGGGGGACAACACGATCAATGCGATGGTGCTGGGCGGGTTGGCACTGGCGTTTTCCCGGCTGATTGACAACTCGGTGGTAGTGTTGGAAAACATTTTCCGCCACATAGAACTGGGCGAAACCCCGGAGGTGGCGGCGGAACGCGGGGGACGTGAAGTGGCGCTGCCGGTGCTCGCGGCCACGCTGACGACGGTGGTGGTGTTTTTTCCGGTGACGTTCCTGTACGGGGTGAGCCGGTTTCTGTTCGTCGCCTTGGCGTTGTCGGTGATTCTTTCGCTGCTGGCGTCGTATGTGGTGGCGCTGACGGTGGTGCCCTTGTTTTGCGCCAAGCTGATCAAAGGCCATGCGCCGCATCCGGCGGCGGATGCGGAAGCGCCGAAGGGCTGGGGGGCGCGGTTTAACGCCGGATTCAACCGGAAGTTCAACGGGATGCTGGATCGTTACGAAGGCTGGCTGAGTCTGGCGTTGCTCCGTCCGCTGGCCACGGTGCTGGGCATTACGGGGATATTTGTGTTGAGCCTGGGACTGTATCCATTGGTGGGGGAGGCGTATTTTCCCCGGACTGATCCGGCGCAGTTTGTGATCAATCTCAAGGCGCCCACCGGCACGCGGCTGGAACTGACGGACCGGGAGATTGGGAAGGTGGAGCAGATTGTGCGCGAGGTGGTGCCGACGAACGAATTGAAGATCATTGTATCCAACATTGGCGTCACGCCGGGGTTTTCCTCGATCTATACGCCCAACTCGGGGCCGCACACGGCGTTTGTGCAGGTGGGGTTGAATGACGGCCATGCGGTGAGCAGTTTTGAATACATGAACCGGGTGCGGGGGCGGTTGCATCGCGAGTTACCGCAGTTGGAGGCGTATTTCCAGACGGGCGGGTTGGTGGATGCGGTGTTGAACCTGGGCATGCCGGCGCCGCTGGACATTCAGGTGAGCGGCAAAGACCTGGCGGCGGCGCACGCGGTGGCGGTGGAGATTGCGCGGCAGGCGCGGGCGTTGCCGGACGTGAGCGATGTGCTGGTGCCGCAGGATGTGGATTATCCGGCGCTGCAACTGGACGTTGACCGCGAGCGCGCCAGCGAATTGGGGCTGAGTGAAAAGGAGGTGGTGGGCAACGTCATCACGGCGCTGACGTCGGACATGATGATCGCGCCGAGCTATTGGGTGGATCCCAAAAGCGGGAATGATTATCTGCTGACGGTTCAATATCCGGAAGACTTTATCAAAAACCAGGCGGATTTGCTGTCGGTGCCGTTGCGGGGGGCGCGTTCAACCTTGCCCACGCGGCTGGACAATGTCAGCCAGCTTACGCATATCACCTCGCCCACGGAGGTGGATCATTATCAGCTCCGCCGCGAGATGGACGTGTATGTCGCGCCCGCCGGCGAAGACTTGGGCAAAGTTTTGGGGCAGGTGCAGGACATCATCAAAAAAACGCAGCGGCCGGAAAACATCCGGGTGCAAATCCGGGGTTCCGCGAAGGCGATGCAGGTGTCGTTTCAAAGCTTCGGGCTGGGGCTGATTCTTTCGACGTTGCTGGTGTATTTGATTCTGGTGGCGCAGTTCAAATCGTTTCTCGATCCGCTGCTGATTTTGCTGGCGGTGCCGACGGGGCTTGCCGGGGTGCTGATCATGCTGTTTGCCTCGGGGACGACGCTGAACGTGATATCGCTGATGGGGGTGGTGATGATGGTGGGCATTGTGGTGTCCAACAGCATTTTGATTGTGGAATTTACCAACCGGCTGTGCGAGGAGGGGCGTCCGCTGCGCGAAGCGGTGTCGCTGGCGTGCCGGGTGCGGTTGCGGCCGGTGCTGATGACGTCGCTGGCCACGCTGATCGGGCTGATTCCGATGGCGTTGAAACTGGGCACGGGGAGCGAGGCATACGCGCCGCTGGCGCGGGCGATCATCGGCGGGCTGGCGGTTTCGGTGGTACTGACGGTGTTCATTGTGCCGGCGGCGTATTTCATTTTGTACCGCGGCCGCGAACATTCGTCGAAACCGGCGGCGGGCGAAACAGGCGGGGCGGCGGTTCACTAAACGATTATCCGGCATGAAACGAATTGGTCTGATTATTTTGGTGGCCGCGCTGGCGGCGAAGCTGTGGGCGGCGGAAACGAACGGGTTGCCGGCGCTGACGCTGGCGGAGGCGCAGGCGATGGCCTTGCGGGATCATCCCCGGATTGCCGCCGCCAATGACCGGGCGCTGGCGGCGCAGGAGGTGACCACGGAAAAACGGTCGGGCTATTTTCCACAGGCCAATCTGTATGTCACGGCAGCGGGGGCGGATTCCGACAGCACGCGCATCATGGCGGGCGGCCTGAACAACCCGAGCATTTACAACCGGGCGGCGGGGGGGCTGGCGGTGAGCCAGTTGATCACGGATTTTGGGCGCACGGCGAATCTGGCGGCGGGGGCGAAATTCCAGGCGCAGGCGGAAAAACAAAATGCGGCGGGCGCGCGTGAAACCGTGTTGTTGCAGGTGGCGGCGAATTATTTTTCGGCATTGGAGGCGCAGGCGGTGTTGCGGGTGGCGCGGCAGACCCTGGCCACGCGCCAGTTGCTGCTGAACCAGGTGAGCGCGCTGGCCACGAACCAATTGCGGTCGGAGCTGGATGTGAGCTTCGCCCGGGTGGCGGTGGAGGAGGGGCGGTTGCTGGTGCAGCGCAGCCGGAACGACGCGGACGCGGCGATGGCGTCGCTTTCCACCGCGCTGGGATCCGATCATTTTACGCAATATCAACTGGTGGAACCCGCGATGCCGGCGGGGGCGGGAACCAATGACATATCCGATCTGGTGCAGATGGCGCTGGCGCAGCGGCCGGAGCTGCTGAGTTTGCGCAATCAGCGGGAGGCCGCGCTGCGGGTGGCGCGGTCGGATCGCGATGCCCGGTTGCCGACCATTTCCGCCGTGGGCACGGTGGGCGGGTCGCCCACGCATGACGGCCGGCTGCCGGATAATTATGGGGCGGCGGCGTTGCAATTGAGCCTGCCGCTGTTTGCGGGGGGATATTACACGGCGCAACAGCGCGAGGCGGAATTGCGGGCGGCGGCGGCGGCGGAAATGTTGCGCACGGCGGAAAACGAGATTATCCGGGACGTGCGGATCGCGTGGCTGAATCTGAACGACGCCCTGGAACAATTGCAAACCACGGAGGAACTGGTCCGGCAGGCGGGCGAGGCGTATGAACTGGCGGAAGCGCGCTACAAGTCGGGCATCAGCTCGATCGTGGAATTGAGCCAGGCGCAGCTCGCCCTGACTTCGGCGCAAATTACCGGCATCAATGCGCGGTACAATGTCTTTATCCAGCAGGCCAGCCTGGCGTATCAGACGGGGCGGACGGAGCCGTAATTGGTGGACAAACTCGCGCCAGTGACCGTTTTTTAATCTGCGGTTCAATACTTCTTAATGTGGGGCGAGTAGGTTGTAAGTGTTATGAAAACTTTCCACCTTACCCTCACATTGGGAGCCGCCGTCTGGCTGGCAACGGGTTGTGCCACGAAGCCGGTGGTGCTCGACACCGTCGGTCCGTCTCATGTCCGCTGGTCGCCGCCCGGTTCCCGGGGGTATCTCAAGATGTATTCCGCCACCGAAACCGACCAGGTTGGCGACAACACGTATTATTATCCGCACACCAGTTATCGGATATTTGATCCGGCCGGCAAGCTGGTGAAGTTTGTGCCCAATCACATCGGCAACATGGATGAAACCCCGGCCTGGGTGGTGTTGCCGACGGGCAAATATTTGGTGAAGGCGCAATCTGATGTTTATGGCTGGGTGACTGTGCCGGTGATTATTGCCGCCGGAGTCACCACCACGGTTCACCTGCAATCCACCTGGAGCGGGCCGGCGACGTTACCGGACCATACTTTGGTTCGTTTGCCGGCTGGCCGGCCGGTGGGCTGGAAATATGACGCCTCCAAGGTGACGGCCCGCCAATGATGTCAGTCAGATCGGGTGGGCCGGATGGCGGTTACCACCCGAATGGGCAGTATATAAGCGGGGGCTTTTTTCCTAATATTTGAAACCTCCACGGACTTTCGTTTGTCTGGGGAGATGAACCTATTCCAAATCATCGATTCAAAATGGCTAAAAAATCGTTATTACTTGCGTTGGGGCTGGCTTTGGCCGCCCTTATTCCGGCGGCTTCCGCCCAGACCAACCAGACCGACAAGGTCGAGACCAAGGAGCAGCGCGACGCCCGCATGGGGTGGTGGCGCGAAGCGAAGTTTGGCATGTTCATCCACTGGGGGGTGTATTCCGTTCCGGCCGGATATTATCATGATAAACCCGTGGCGGGCATCGGTGAATGGATCATGAACCGGGGCAAGATTCCCATGTCCGACTATCAGGCTTTCGCCAAGGATTTTAACCCCGTCAAATTTGATGCCGATGCCTGGGTGAAGGCGGCGCATGACGCGGGCATGAAGTACATGGTCATCACGTCGAAGCATCATGACGGTTTCGCCATGTTCGACACCAAGGTTTCCCCATGGGGCATCACCCATGCCACGCCTTTTGGGCGCGATCCCTTGCAGGAGCTGGCGACGGCCTGCCGCAAGTATGGCATGAAACTGGGATTCTACTATTCGCAGGCGCAGGACTGGAACAACGGCGGCGCGGCCAGCGGCGGCAAGTGGGATCCGGCGCAGCAGCATGACATGGATGATTACATTGATAAAATCGCCGTGCCGCAGGTGCGCGAAATTTTGAGCAATTACGGCGAATTTCCCGTGGTGCTGTGGTGGGACACGCCGCATGACATGAATTACGATCGCGCGGCGAAGCTCTACAAGACGGTGCAGGAACTGAAGCCGGGCATCATCATGAACAACCGGCTGGGCGGCGGCTTCAAGGGCGATACCGAAACGCCGGAGCAATTCATTCCGCCGCAGGGTTATCCCGGCGAAGACTGGGAAACATGCATGACCATGAACAACACCTGGGGTTTCAAGCGCGATGACAACAACTGGAAGTCCAGCGAGACGCTGATTCGCAATCTGTGCGACATTGCCAGCAAGGGCGGCAACTATCTCCTGAACGTCGGACCGACGAGCGAAGGGTTGATGCCGCAGGCGAGCTTGGACCGGCTGGCGGACGTGGGCAAATGGATGGCGGTGAATGGCGAGGCTGTCTATGGTTCCGGTCCCACGCCGTTTGGCGCGGAAGCGGGCCAGTTTAGCGCCACCGAGAAGGACAAGAAGGGCAAGCCCAAGTTCATTCCCGCATGGCAATGGCGCTGCACGACCAAGGCGGGACGGATTTATCTGCACATTTTTGAGTGGCCGACGAATCAATTCGAAATTCCGGCGGTGAAGGGTAAGATCGCCAAGGCCTACCTGCTGGCGGACCCCAAGCATAAGAAGCTCAAGTTCAAGCAGACCGAACAGGGCGTGAGCATCAAACTGCCCAAACAGGCGCCGGATGCGATTGCTTCCGTGGTTTGTTTGGAATATCAGTGAACGCCGGAATTTCCGGTGATTTCAATTCAGACCTCAAGCTGTGCGTCGGGCGCAGCTTGAGGTTTTTTCATTTATCCTTCCCGCCGGGAGCACGGCGGTCATCGTTGCTGCGGCAGGCTAGGCCTACACATTACAGTGGGACTGTCGTCTTCTGCCTGAGCCTGACGACCGCCGGGTTACGGGTGCCGGCTGGCAGGATTATGTGCGTATCTGTCCGATTATATGGGGAGTTAATATATCCTGTTAAAACAATTGAAAGTTAACTGGTTGTCGTTGTTTTTGGATATTTTTAGGTTGACATATATGCAGATACAAACCGGTTGGTATGTTTTGAATGCCGTTTGCAAAGGGATTGGGTGAAGTGATTGGGCACCCGGATCGTTCCGTCATTTCCGTCGCCCTCCGCTGAACTGGCCGCCATGCATGGCAAGGCAAGGGCTGGGTGCCGGGCAATTTCAGTTCCGCGAATGGTCTGTGGACGGATCGGTGATGACGGGGAGTGGCTGGGAGGCGCGGTTAAATAATCCGGCCAGCAGCCGGGCAAACTGGTCAAAGTTTTCCTCCATGATCGTGTGGCTCTCCGCCGTCTTGGCCAGGAGGAGTGATCCTTGGTAGATGGCCATGAACAGGTTGGCGAGCTTTTTGGGATCGAAGTCGGCCTGGGGGGCGTAACGGGTTTTGGCCGCCGACAGGTCTTTCTCGAATTCCAGCGTCATGCTCAGGAACGCGTTCTGGCAGGTTTGACGGAGCAACGGATGGGTAATGGCCAACTCTTGGGCCAGCATTCCCAACAGACAGCCGCCGGTGACCTGTACGGATTCCAGGAGGTCGTTTTTGATGAAATTCAGGCGGCCGTAAACCCGTTCCAGCGGGTCGGCCAGTTTCCGGAAGGAGGCCTGTTCAAATGCCTGCTGCCGGGCCTGGCAATAATGTTCCACCGCCGCTTTGGCAACGGCTTGTTTGCTGTGAAAATAATGGAAGAAGCCGCCCTTGGTGACGTCGGCGGCGTCGCAAATGTCTTCCACACTGGTGGCGTTAAACCCCTTGATCCGCATCAGCTTGACGCTGGCGTCCAAAAGTTTTTGGCGGGTAACCGGTCGTTTCGATTTGGCGGTTTTATCTGTCATGCAAACCGGTTGGTATGTTCGGTGGTGAGGCGCAATCCGTCAATGATTTTTTGCCCGAGGAGGGGAGTTGGGGCGTAGCTTGACACGGCCCCGGGTTAAATAGCTGAGCACCATCTCACCCCGGCTATCTCCCCCATTTACCAATGGCGGAGAAGGAGATAACCCGGTCGGCGAGCAGTATTGACGATGTCACGGTTCTGGATTGGGGGGGCAGTGTCGGGTGCGCCCGGGGAGCTGGATCAAACGGGAATCTCCCCGGACGTATATTCGGCAATTGTGTTCAAAATTATAAACGCCGATATGACTATGAGCCTCTCAATAACCCTGATAGGATTCAATCATCAGGAAAAAGGTTTGGATATTTGAATTATGCCGATTTTGTTAAAAGTGGAATGGGTGGGGCACGCCGAAGCGGCGGACGGCAGCCGGCGGGTGGTTTTCATTGGGGGCAACTGGGCGGGTTCGCGCTGGAGTCATACCGCCGAAAATGCCGTCACCTACATTGATACCAAGTCTTTCTCCTACTACATACAGAACCAAGGCCGGCCGATGAATATCATCGTGGCGTCCAATGGCAATGGGGCGAAGCATCTGGCGACGCGCGAAGACACCGTGCTGCTTCAGCATCTGCTGGACATGCCGGAACCGCCGGTGTTGGCGGCCTGACTACAAGCTTTTGGCAGGGACACTTCTTTCGGCTCCGGTGGTTTGGACAGCTTGCGTCCAAGCTGCCGTTTTTAAACAATTTGTAACGGTTTGGACATGGGCGGCGTCTGGAATCACGACCCGATTATTCCGAACTTTTTATGAGATTTCCGAAGCTGGCGGCGCTGGCATTGATTTTTTTCCTGCCCGGAGTGCTGCGCGCTGCGAACGTTGCTCCTGTCATGGTTGTGGAAACGGACGACACTTTCACCCTGGCCAACGGCATCGTCACCGCGAACATTTCCCGCCATTCGGGCAATCTGACGTCGCTGGTTTATCAGGGGCATGAAATGTTGCAGGAAGGCAATCGCCAGGCCGGCTATTGGTCACATAATGCCGCCCGCGGCCGGCAGGAAACGGGCGTCACCATTGACCCGAAAGCCAACGGCGGCGCCCGCGCCGAAATTTCCATCAAGGGCTTTTCCGATGGCGGTCAGATGGGGAGCGGCCCCGGCGGCAGCGTCATTGCGGACATTGAAATTCGTTATGCCCTCGGTCGCGGCGATACCGGTCTCTACACGTATTCGATTTTTTCCCACCCGACCAATTATCCCGCCACCTCCGTGGGTGAGGCGCGCTTTTGCGTGAAGCTGAATGAAATGCTGGACTGGATGACCGTGGATGCCCATCGCAATCTCAAGATGATTTCGACGTATGATTGGAATCACGGCACGCCGATGAACATGAAGGAGGCGCGGCGCATGAACACGGGCATTTACAAGGGGCAGGTGGAGCACAAGTACGACTACTCCGCGAACCAGTTCGAGGTGCGGGCGTGGGGTTGGTCCAGCACTACGGAACATGTCGGCCTGTGGTTCGTGAATCCTTCCGTGGAATATCTCAGCGGCGGTCCCACGAAATTTGAACTCTCCTCGCATCGCGATGCCACCTTTACCACCAGTCTGACCGCCGCCGCTCCGCCGACGTTGCTGAACTACTGGCGCGGCAGTCACTATGGCGGGAGTTTGTGCAACGTGGGGCAGGGGGAGGCCTGGACCAAGGTGATCGGACCGTTTCTGATTTATTGCAATGCCGGTCCCACGCCCGAGGCCATGTGGCAGGATGCCTTGGCCAAGGCCGGGACCGAAGCGGCCGCCTGGCCCTTTGACTGGGTGGCGGGCGTGGATTATCCGCACAAAAGCGAACGCGCCACCGTTTCCGGGCGGATCGTTTTGAACGATCCGCTGATGCCGTCTTTGCAGATGTCCAATATACTGGTCGGTTTGTCCGCGCCGGACTACGCTCCGCCGGCCAATCCGCGCGGGCGCGGGGCCTTTGGCGGCGGTTTTGGTCCCGCCGGCGGGGGCGAGGATGAAACCAATTATTTGCGCGACATCACGGCCGGCACCAATGGCGAGACGGGGATGGCGACGAATCCGGCGAACCGGCCGGCCTATGGGAGTTACGGTGGTTATGGCAACCCGACCGGTGGCAATGGGACCAATCAGTTTGGCCGTCGTCGTTTTGGTATGCGGGGCGGACGTGGCGGCGGCGGCGGATTGCCGCGCATTGTGGAGTGGCAGAACGACGCGAAGTATTATGAATTTTGGGTGCGCGCGGATGCCCGTGGGAATTTCAACATACCCAATGTCCGCCCCGGCCATTACACGCTCCACGCGATTGCCGATGGCGTGCTGGGTGATTTCTCCCAGACCAACGTGACTGTTGGCGGCGGGAGCGAGTTGAATCTCGGCACGGTGAGCTGGCAGCCGGTGCGTTATGGCCGGCAGCTTTGGGACGTGGGCATTCCGAACCGCAATGCCTCGGAGTTTTTCAAGGGCGACGACTATTTCCACTGGGGCTGGTATTTGGAATATCCGAAATTGTTTCCGAACGACGTGAATTACACCGTCGGCCAAAGTGATTTTCACAAGGACTGGTTTATCGAGCAGGTGCCGCATAATGAGAATCACGACAACACCACGGGCAACGGCCAGGGCCGCAGCACCACGTGGTCCATCGCCTTCAATCTGCCGGCCGCCGTGCATGGCAAGGCAACCTTGCGGCTGGCCATTTGCGGCGTGGGTTCGCGCAGTCTGCTGGCGTCAGTCAATGACCAGCCGATCGGCCGCGTGAGCGGGCTGGTTTACAATGGCACCATCAACCGCGACGGCATTGGCGGATTCTGGGCCGAACATGATCTGGCCTTTGACGCTTCGCTCATGAAAGCCGGCTCGAATGTGCTGAAGCTTACGGTCCCCGCCGGGGGCATCACCAGCGGGATTATGTACGACTATCTGCGGCTGGAGCTGGATGAGCAGGCGAGCGCGCCGCAGTAGGGTGTGATTAAATTTGGCGGGAATTTTTTGTGATGACGAATTGTTTCCGCTAAAAAGGGATAGTGAGGATCCTCCGGTCTTTGCAATGCTTTGGTGGTTAAAGGGATGAGCGCCACCTCACCCCGACCCTCTCCCCCATTTACCAATGGCGGAGAGGGAGAAAGCCCGTCCTGCGAACGATTTGCGGCCTGACCACGGCTTAGGATTTGGGTGGCACTGTCAGGATGTGCCCCAACCATCAAAGCTAATGATGGTCTGCTTTTGTGAAAAATGGGGAAAGGTGTGACCTAACTTATGGATATGCCCGTAATATCATGCTTGAGGTGGATCATATTTGTTGAACAGTTCAATCAGGCAACCGCTTTTACAGCCCGTGTCGCCCCGTTTGGGGCGACACGGGCCGTTTGAATTTTACGCCGTCACCAGTATCTGCTCTTCGTCGTCCACGTCGGGCTGCTCGCGTTTTTCGATGTTTACGCGCAGCTTGTGGAGCGCCTCTTCCTGAATCTGGCGCACGCGTTCGCGGGTGACTTCGAAATACTCGCCGATTTCTTCGAGCGTGCGCTGGTTGCCATCCTCCAGGCCGAACCGCAGCGAGAGGATTTTGGTTTCCCGTTCGCTCAGGGTGGCGAGGGCGGCGCGAACCATGCCGGTGTCGTTTTCCTTCAGAATCCGGGCGAAGGGCGCCTCGGCATTGCTGTCGGCAATCGTCTCGGAAAGGCTTTTGGTTTCCTCCACTTCCAGCGGCGCGTCCAGTGAAACGGGGGAGCGCGACGCATCGCGGTATTGCTGGATGCGGCGGGGGTTCAGCCCGAGATGATCGGCCACTTCCTCGTCGGTCGGTTCGCGGTCGAACACTTCGCGCAATTTCACCTCCGCGCGGCGGATGTGGGTGACCTTGTCCACGACATGCACCGGCAGCCGGATGGTCTTGGACTGGTTGGCCAGTGCGCGTTTCACGGCCTGCTTGATCCACCACGAGGCATAGGTGGAGAGCTTGGCCCCGTGCTTGGGATCAAACCGTTCCACACCCTTCATCAAACCGATGTTGCCTTCGTTGATGAGGTCGAGCAGCGGCAGGCCGAGACCTTCATAATCGCGCGCAATCTTCACGACCAGCCGCAGGTTGGCGGTGATCATCTGTTCGCGGGCCTGTTTGTCGCCGCGTTTGATGCGTTTGGCCAGGGCGATTTCCTCTTCGGCCGTCAGCAGTTTCACCTGGCCGATCTCATTGAGATAAAGCTGGAGGGTGTCGCTGCGCCGGTATTCCGCGGTCACCGGGGCGGATGGTTCGGATTT
>Ga0364867_10648_pt1 | contig 14776 bp, 16 predicted proteins | sample ExccelAu500001D4_3_FD_206915 | JGI IMG/M metagenome (GOLD analysis project Ga0364867, IMG submission 206915) | Enriched cells from Trout Bog Lake Hypolimnion, Wisconsin, USA - BchlTB.Aug13.5000.01.D4 | ecosystem: Environmental > Aquatic > Freshwater > Lake > Hypolimnion/Profundal zone | place...
GCGCCGGCAGCCGCGGAGGCGGCAGCGACCGGAATTCCCACTGCCACAAGCGCCCAGAATCTTTTCGTCGGTACCATCCGTATTGCCTCGAAGGTAGCATGCCCTAATGGATCAAGACCTCACGATCCTGAGCCCGGAGAAAACCATACTAACTTACCGGCTCGCGGGCCTGGGAAGTCGTATCGCCGCGCATATTATCGACCTTCTTCTGGTCGCCGCCGTTTTATACGGCTTTTCGATAGCCGCAATGATCGCCGGGTTGGCCATCGACAGCTATGTTGCCACGGGCATGGTCATGTTTGCTGTCTTCCTCGTTCCATTCGCCTATTTCATTCTGCTTGAAGGTTTGTGGAACGGACAGACGATTGGAAAGAAGGCGCTTGGGATTCGTGTGCGACTTGCCGACGGCACGCCGATCACCTTTCTTGCCGCACTGGGACGCAACATCATGCGACCAGCCGACATGCTCCCGGGACCCTACTTTGTTGGTCTTCTGGCGATCTTCACGAACCCCCGATCCCAGCGCGTCGGCGATCTGATCGCAGGAACCGTCGTTTGCTACGAAAAGCGCTCGCCACCCCTTTTCGCGGTAGCGCCTCACGTCGTTGGATACCACCCACTCGAATCGCACGTCGGAGAACTTCGAGGAATGACCCAGGAGGAGTACTATGCTCTCCGGCGCTTCTGCGATCGCTTTCCGGAGCTGTCGACGCGTACGCAGAACCGTCTTATGGAAGAGCTTTGGACGCCGATCGCTCAACGACGAAATGTTCCATCGCTGCCAAACGTCCATCCGATCTACTTGGCGGAGGCCGTCGTTATGAAGTTCGGCCGCGAAAAGGGTTTGCTGTAGAGCTCGAAAGTTGTCCAGATATCCCGCACGAGGTGTGGGGAAGGACGGTGGAAATCTTTACTCTGTTAGGAATGCGTTAAGAACTCACAGAAGAAAGTTATACATTGGATGAGTTATACACCTAGTTTTCCACGTTTGGTTTGTATAGGTTTTTGACGGTTTCAGGTTCATTTTGAGGCTTAGGTTCTGTTTTCTGGAAGCGGACTTTCGAGTTTTCCACCAAAAAGCTTGCCTTAAGAGTAACCATAAATTCTCATGATAGAAACGGATCTTTTAAAGAAGGATGGGGAAAGCTCGGGCGCTGCGCGCCCTCTTGCCGTCGGAACCGTCTCTCTTGAAGCGTTTCGAAACTATGTCCATGAGACTGTGGATCTGGCTCCAGGGTTCAACGTTCTCGCGGGAAAGAACGCCCAAGGCAAGACCAATTTCCTTGAGGCCCTTTATTTGCTTTCGACGACCCGGCTATTAAGAGGTCAGCGAGACTCCGAGGCGATCCTCCAAGGTCGCCAAAAGGCGCATGTGACGGCGGAACTGCAGGGGAGCGAGACACGGCTTTCGATGGTCCTTGAAGCTGGAATCCGCAAGCGAGCGGCGATCAACGGCCTCTCGATGCCTCGAGCCTCCGACCTGATCGGGCGTTTGCCATGTGTCTGCGTCAGTGCCCAAGACATGGATTTGGTACGTGGTGAGCCGGCCGACCGAAGGCTTTTTTTGGATCTTGAGCTTTGCGCACTGTCTCCTGCCTACTTACGCCACTTGACGATGTACAAGCGCGCTCTGGAGCAGCGGAACGCCTTGCTGAGGGATTCTCGAGAGTGGATGCAACCCAAGGAAAACTTCGAACCTTGGGAAGAGCAGATGGCGATGCACGGGGCCGCACTTCGAAATGCCCGAGAGGAGTTCATCGATCGGATGGCAACGCCGAGCGCAGACATCCACTCCCAGATGGGCGGCGGAGAGCAAGTGGACATGAAGATGGACCACAAAGATCCCGCAATGGATTCCGAAACTCTTCTGGCAGCGCTCTCAGCGACTCGGAATCACGATGTTGCGAGGGGTGGTACGGGTGTGGGGCCTCATCGCGACGACCTCCGAATCGATGTAGGGGGAAAGGATGCAAGGTTATACGGATCGCAGGGCCAACAAAGGACTGCAGTGATCTCCATCAAGCTGGCGTCGCTTCAAATTTCTCGGGATGAGTTTGGGGTTCCACCTCTGCTCTTGCTGGACGATATCCTCTCAGACTTGGACGAATCCCGAAGGGGGCTGCTTGTCGAAGTCGTGCTTGAAAAGGCAGGTCAGGCCGTCCTTACTTGTACAGAAGCGGCGGCAGCGGGGTCGAGAATCCTCGAACACGCGAAGGTGTTTCACGTGGAATCTGGGAGAGTGCTGGAAGCATGAGACGCATCCGTCAAGTGTTGCCTTCCGCGCTCGCCAACGAAGAACTTCTCAAAGTTGCTCGTGCTCAATCTGCGATGCGCAGGTGGCCTGAAGTGGTGGGAACGATGCTTGCGGAGAGGTCCTTTCCGGACCGATATGGCAGAGGGACACTATGGGTTGCGGTAGAAGGTTCGGCGTGGGCTCAAGAGCTTCGGATGATGAAGGACAAGATCCTGAGACGGCTCAACGATGTCTCCGGAGAATCCGGCTTGTTCACCGATGTGAGATTCGGCGTCCGTCCGCTCCCGCCACTTCCCAAACCGGTGGAGGAAATTAAGGCGGCTTCGGAGAAAGAGGATTTGGCCGGATTGAGCATCCGGGAGATCGCAGAACGACGCTTGGCGAAGTGGAAAGATGAGGGAAGAGATTGAGGCACGTCCCTCGGCAACCGTACTTATCGGTCTGATCCTTGGGCTTATCGCTTTTAACTTCCCGATTTGCCTTCTGTTTCTGTTGGCCTTTCTGATCTGGATTAGGCCGATGCCTGCCAAGACTCTGCTTGCGGGAGCGTTTGTCCTGGGTTTGGGCTTGTCACCGGTAAGTATCCCCGGGATCGTACAGGGAACTCCGATCGACGGGATCGGCACGGTATCGACGGTACCAACGCTTTCTCCGGATGGGCAGTCGTGCGAATTTGAATTCCGCGGCGGTTCGCTCTTTCTGACGTTGCCACTCAACCCAGGGGTGATGCTGGGCGATCGCCTCCGCATTTCTGGCATTGCTAAGCCACTTCAGTCGAATGTCGGCGGTTGGTCCCACCAGAGAACCATTGGAAGGATTCAGGTGGATCGATTTCAATTGGTTGAGTCGGGAAGTTGGGTTGCTCACTTTGCAGACGGTTGGCGCCGGTCGTTCATGGAGTTCCTCAACGCCAACCTCTCTCCAAAAGACGCAAGTTTGGTGGATGCGATCTGCTTCAATGCTCGCTCTATGATTGATAAGCAGACGAAGGAGGAAATGGGCCACAGCGGAGTGATTCACATCGTGTCTGCTTCTGGGCTCCAAGTCTTCGTCTTCGGTGGCCTGATCGCCATGCTTCTCCGGTTCGTGCCACTTCCGCGGTGGTTACAGATCCTGGTCTTGGCGATTGTCCTGGTCATCTATGCCCTGGCGGCAGGATTACAGCCACAGATCGTCCGAGCGGTCGTCATGACGATCTTGGGTTTATCAGCCTATCTGTTTAGGCGAGAACCCGATCCGTTATCCGCCCTTTCGATTGGAGGCATTTGCTATCTGATCTGGCGACCTGAGGCGGTTTACAGTCTGGCGTTCCAACTCTCGTTCATTACCGTGGCCGCGGTGGCCCTGTTCTTCAGGCGGTCTCCTGAAACTCATGCCTCGCCACGTTCGCAGATCGCTAGACATATCACAGATTTCTTGAAGCTCTCCGGAGTTGTTTCAATGGCGACGATGCCGATGGTGGCGTATACGTTGGGAGTTGTTTCACTCGTGGCGGTCTTCGCCAACCTACTCGTCTATTGGTGTTTGCCTTTCCTAGTGGCAATCGCCTTTTCGGCACACGCTACATCTTTGGTTTTGCCCCAGATGGGAGGGGCGATTGCTTCCATCTTTCTGACCCCAATAAGCCACTTTATCTACACCGTGCTCGGGTGGTTGGGTGATGAATCTACTTCTTTGCAGGCGCCGGCGTTCAGCGCGTATTGGTTAGTTGCGCTGTATGGCGCGTGGGCAATGACGTACAGGAGACGCGTTGTCCAACCCTAAGTTCTTGTTTGGCGCTGTTGCCTGCGTTGCACTGGGGTTCGGTGTCGGTTGGGTCTGGCCGAAACCGACGCGCCTAACCTTTCTCTCCGTCGGACAAGGGGATTGCGCTGTGTTTCAGCACGACGGGACGACAATCCTGATCGACAGCGGGCCGAAAAACCCGAAGGTGGATGCCGGGGAGAAGATCGTAGTCCCGAACTTGAAAGGACTTGGAGTGGATGGTGTCGACTTGATTCTGCTCTCACATCCCGACATCGACCACGTTGGCGGAACGGGAGCAGTGTTGAAAGCGTTTCCCAACGCGACGGTTGCAATCTCCGCGTGCTTTCATGAAAACACTCAGTTGTTAGAACTACTAAGAAAATGGGGCCGGAGTCCGAATCAGGTGAAATGGCTTGGACCCGAGTATCAAGGAACCGTCGGTGAGTTCAAAATCAGGATCGATTGCCCCCAAACCGATGTTGACGAGGAAACGAACGACGGCTCGATGATTGTTAGGGTTGCGGACGGCGCCGCTTCGGCAGTGTTCACTGGAGATGCTCCTGCGAAAGTGGAAGAGTCGTTTAGCCAGATTTCCGATTGGCGCTCGGAGATCATGAAAGCCGGGCACCACGGAAGTAGGTCTGCGACGTCAGAGACTTGGATCGAAACCGTTCACCCTGAGGTTGCGATTCTGAGTTGCGGATTGAATAACGAATACCATCATCCTCACGCCGAAGTCGTGAATCGCCTAATCAAGGATGGGGTGAAAATTTGCAGGACGGACCAAGAAGGGAATATCGGTTTTGTCCTGAAGAACGGCCGATTTGAACGAGAATGATTCGACTCTGCCGACGTGCTTTGATTGCGGTCGGCAGAGTCGATGACGTTACTTGGAATCCACTTCGAAGAGAGTTCGTCTTGCCACGATCTTCTCAAGTTGATTCTTGAGGGATTCAAGGGTCGCCTGTTCCTTTTCGACGATCTCTGGCTTGGCTCTTTCCACAAATTGGGGGTTGGAGAGGCGAGCTTCGATCTTGATCATCTCGGCTTGGGCCTTTTCCTCCTCCTTCTGGAGCCGGGCAAGCTCCTTCTCGGTGTCGACAAGGCCAGAGATGGGAAGATGGATGTCAACGCCGGCAACCGTCGTTGAAACAAAGCGTCCCTCTGTAGGTCGTCCGAACTTAATCTCTTTCACCCACCCCTGAGAGGTGAAGACAGCATCGTTGCCCTCGAGATCTCCTTCAATGTAGGCGAGAGGGATTGTCTTGATCGGTTGGAGGTCCAATTCGGCACGAAGGGCTCTAAAAGCACGTGTAATCTCGAAAATTCGCTCTATACGGGCTTCTGAGTCGGGCAGGTCATATATGGTGGGTAGCTGGGGCCAATTGGAGCTCATTAAGAACTCCGATTTGCCTGTAATCGGCAGGTGGCTGTACAGCTCTTCGGTGATGTGGGGCATAACCGGGTGCATCATCTTGAGGAATGCATCCAGTGCGGTAAGGAGGACCCACTGCGGTGTTGCCTTGTCGGTGGCACTGTTGAGTCGTGGCTTGGAGACTTCGATATACCAGTCACACAGTTCCGACCAGAAGAACTTGTACATTGCCTGGCAAGCCGATTGGATGTCATAGCCGTCATAGGCGGCTCGGACTGCCTTTTCGGTCTGATACAGTCTGCTGAGCAGCCACTCATCGACGGTGGTCAACGTCTTCGGCTCGGAAACCGGACCCTCAATATTCATGAGGACGAAGCGAGTTGCGTTCCAGATCTTGTTACAGAAATTCCTGGCCTCGTCGGTCTTGCGTTCGCTGTAGCGCAGCTCCTGGTTTTCGCCGGTCTGACTGAGAAGGGTGTATCGGAGAGCGTCGGCGCCGATGGAACTGATGATTTCCATCGGATCGACTCCGGTTCCGAGGCTCTTGCTCATCCGGCGTCCATCTTCGCGCATGACGGTTGCGTAAATCATCACGTCGGAGAACGGTTTCCCGCCAGCAAGGTCGTATCCCATCATCATCATTCGGGCAACCCAAAGGTTGATGATATTTCTATCCGTGATCAAGCAGTTCGTTGGATAGAAGCGCTTGAGATCTTCGGATTGCTCAGGCCAGCCTAATGTGGCGAACGGCCAGAGGCCGGAGCTGAACCACGTATCGAGAACATCCTCGTCTTGGCGGACGATCGGCTTGTCGCCCGCCTTACGCTGCGCTTCTTCCCAACTCAAGGCCGCAAAGTGAGTTCCATCTTCGGTGTAATAGACGGGGACTCGGTGGCCCCACCACAATTGGCGGCTCAGGCACCATTCTCGGATGTTTTCCATCCAATCCAGGAAGATCCGTTCGTATCGGGCGGGGTGAAACTTGACCTGACCCTGCTTTACCGCCTCTATAATCGGAATGGCGAGGGCAGGCTGATCACAGAACCACTGTTCGCTCAGCAGCGGCTCAATGACTTCGCCACTTCTATCGCTGATTACGATGGGAATCTCATGGTCCTCAATCTTGACCATGTACCCCTGCTCTTCGAGATCGTGAACGATCTGCTTACGAGCTTCGTTTCGATCGAGGCCAAAATACGGTCCCTCAAGGGAGATTCTTGCCTGGGGATCGAGGATGATCGGCATCGGCAGGCTATGGCGAACGCCTACTTGGTAGTCGTTCGCATCATGGGCGGGCGTGATTTTGACTGCGCCAGTTCCGAATGCTGGGTCTGGGTACGGATCCGCGATGATCGGGATCTCTTTGTTGAGAAGGGGAAGGAGCAGTGTCTTGCCGACTTTGTCTTTGTAGCGGGCGTCGCTGGGATGGACGGCGACGGCGACGTCGGCAAGCATCGTTTCTGGGCGCGTCGTGGCGATGACGATCTCTCCGCTGCCATCGGAATAGGGATAACGGACATGGTACAGCTTGCCTCGACGAGTCTCTCGGAGTGTTTCAATATCGGATACTGACGTTTGAAGCTTGGGGTCCCAGTTGACGACGCGCTTGCCTCTGAAGATGAGACCGCGGTCGTACCAGTCGATAAACACCTTCAAAACTGCTTCTGCGTACCTGTCGTCGAGTGTAAAGCGCTGTCTCGACCAATCGAAGGCGCATCCTAGGGTGCGCAACTGGTTGAGGATCGTGTCTCCACTCTCCTTCCTCCATTCCCAGACGCGCTCTACGAACTTCTCACGCCCAATTTGCGCCGCACTGGTGCCTTGTTTCTTGAGCTGCTTGTCTACAACGCTTTGAGTCGCGATGCCAGCGTGGTCTTGGCCGGGCAGGATCAGGACGTTTTTGCCAAGGAGGCGATTGTAGCGGCCGAGCAGATCCTGGAGTGGATAACAGAGGGCGTGCCCCATGTGGAGTGACCCTGTGATATTTGGAGGGGGAATGGTAATCGTGTAGGGTGGTTTATCGGATCCGGCCACGGGTCGAAAGAGAAGGGCTTCTTCCCACTTGGCGTACCACTTCTGCTCAGTTAGTGACGCGTCATAGCGCGTCGGCATATTGCTCAGGTCCATTAATGTAACTCCTCCCGGTCCATGTCGCGGACTGGTAGGTGTAGTTTACACTGCATAAAAAGGCCAGGGATTGTTTCATGTGAAACAATCCCTGGCCATCGAGTGGAATCGGTTGGCTTAGTTTCGCGTAACCGTGATGATTCCAACGTTCTGGTAGGTGCCAGGACCGACTTCCGGTGTGATGGAGATCTTTCGGCTGAAGTCGATTCGCATCACGCCGCCGGTCGACTTGGCGTCGAAGCTAGGACCGCTCGGTTGGAACATGCCGTTGAGCGAAGCGATTCCGACCATTCCGCTGTCGTAGAGCGAAGTCGAGGTTGCGTCGTTGAAGAAGGCGAGTTCGCCTTGGAGGCTGACAGCCTGGGCGCCGGTCTGCGTGCCGCTGACCTTGGCTGGGTTGTCGAACTTGGCAAGCTGAAGGGTCAGCGTCTCGTTGTGGTAGAAGCGGATCGAGTTGGTCTCGGAATCCGTTCCGACTCCCCAACCGTCCACGATCCAGTTCGCGCTGAGGTTACCGGTGATGTACAGGTAAGGGTTAACCGTCACATTCGACTGAGACAGCAACGTGACCGTACCGGCTGCGGAGTAATCCTGGTTGACAGCGTCTGAACTCGTGTAAGTGAACGAACGGCCTTTGACGGGAGCGGACTGAGCGGAGGCGATGCCTACCACGGAGATGAGAGCGACGATAGCGATGCTTGTTCTTAGTTTCATGTGTGTTTACTTCCTTTTGGATTTCCGGGAGGCTTTTCGTTCCTCTCTCGGTTGACGTTAAGATTGTGCTTCCACACAAGAACACACGCAATTCACGACTTCAGTGGACCCCGTTCACGGGCATTGCATTCCAGCACCCTGACTATGCCGGCCAATTGTGGGTACCGGTTTTGGGACTGGTGATATTGCGAGCCGCCGACACCTTAGCGACAGCGTCCTTCAGCGCGCCCAAGGTCCGCGGAATTCATTCCGCATTGTTTGGGCTCAACTGCCGGCTAAGTCCGAATCCATAGTGCCTTGGGCGCGCCGGCAGGAGCCATCTGGCGGCCACAAAATGCTATTCGCTATCGGCCTTCGCTGAAGAGGCTGCGGATAACTTCTTCAATGTCGACTTGCTCGATAGCGACATCGGAAACGGGCAAGATCTGGAGCATGGCAGCAGTCGCAGAAGCGGTGTCCTTCTGGGCAACTTCCACAACTGCGCTATCGGAGACGTCGCCGATTAACTTGCCGTACTTCTCAAGGTCGGAAGCGACGACGGCCTCCGAGAAGCTCAAACGAATCCTGCGGACATCGCTAAACCGGTTCGTTAGGAGGTCGAGAGTCCCCTCGAAGATCACGGCGCCGTGATCGATAACGACAACGCGGTCGCAGAGTTCTTGCACATCCTGCATATAGTGACTTGTGAGGAGCATCGTGCAATTGTCTTCCTCATGCAATGTGTTAAGGAAATCTCGAATGCGTTTCTGGCTCACGACGTCCAACCCGATGGTCGGCTCATCTAGGAAGACAATCTGAGGCGAGTGAAGCAGCGCCGCGACCAATTCGCATTTCATCCGTTCGCCTAGGCTTAGCTTGCGGACTTGGGTGTTGATCTTGTCGCTGATCTGCAAGGCCTCGATGAGGTGATCGACGCGCCGCCGGAATTTCGATTCTTCGACCTCATACATCTCTTTGAGCACCATAAAGCTGTCCCAAGCGGGAAGATCCCACCACAGCTGCATCTTGTTGCCCATCACCAGCGAGATCTGTCGAAGCATCTCGGGTTTTCGATCACTCGGTGTATATCCGAGTACGCTGGCGTAGCCGGAAGTCGGATAGAGGATTCCGCTAAGCATCTTGAGGGTCGTGGTCTTGCCGGCGCCGTTTGGCCCGAGGAATCCGACCATCTCGCCCTTCTCGATCTTGAGATCGACTCCCTTTACGGCTTCAACGTACGCTTTCTCTCGACTGAATAGCGACTTGATGCCCCCCGCGATCCCTGGGGATTTCTTATTCGACACATACGTCTTTTTGAGTTCGCGTGTCTCGATCGCAGGCATGGGCTCTAGGGTACCAAAGATCGGCTACTGCAGCTTAAAGAACGTGAGAATGGCATAGACGATGGGAGCAGTAAAGAGGACGCTGTCGATACGGTCAAGAAGACCCCCATGCCCTGGCAAGAGCGAACCGCTGTCTTTCACACCTGCCTGTCGTTTGACGTAACTCTCAAATAGATCGCCAACCTGGCCGAAAATACCCGCCGCGGCTCCGCAAGCGAGCGCGACTGGCCATGAATAGCCAATCCAAGTACCAAGGGGAAGGGCTACTAGGCAACACGCAAGAAGGTTGGCAATACCGCCCTCTACCGTCTTCTTGGGCGAGATCTTCGGCGCCAGGGGGTGCTTTCCGAACGCCTTCCCAGCGAAGATTGCCGCGGTATCTCCTCCCCAAAGGGGAACCACTGCCATCAGGATCGGGTTGGCAAACACCCAACTGCTACCGTGAGGAATCATCTTGTGCAGCTCGAGTAGACACCATAGCGGCATCATGAACCACAGCACAGATACTAAATCTGCCAGGATCCACTTCACCACCGAATCTTTCGCCAAGCGGGAAGCGTAAAGGACGGCAGCGACACCGATCAACGCCCCCCCTAACCCAAAGCCTAGACCGGCATTTGGTGGAGCGAGGGCCGATATCGGGCCTGGAGCGACGATCAGGCACATCAAAACCCCATAAAGCGCCCCGAAGGAAGGAGATGGTCTCTTCAACAGGGTCTGCAGCTCAAGGGCACATAAAATAGCCACTACTCCCGCAAGCAGGAGCAGTGGCCATATCGAGGCGCAAAAAAAGGTCCCCAACACGAACGGAATCAGGCCGATCGCGGTGAGGACCCTAGATCTCACTCTTCGCCGATTTCTTCGGTAACTCCGACTCTAGTCAATTTGAGGGCGACTTGAACGCGGTTCTCGCAATGCAGCTTTCGCATGATCACGCTTACGAGGTTCTTGATGCTCTGCTCGCGCAAGCCGGTGACTTGCGAGATCTTTCGATTCGACATTCCCTTCGAAACGAGCTGAGCCACTTCGTATTCGCGTCGGGTCAGGTCATTGCCATTCCCGTAGCTGCGTCGTGTCTCTCGAATATACGGCCGGGTCATCTTGACCTTGCCGCCCAAGTCATCGAGGGCCTCAAACAACTGGGTTGCGCTGCTTCCACGACCGATAAGTCGGTCGACGGGTACTTCGATGAACTCTTCGCGCTCGTGCTCACCGGCGATCAGTACGATCGCAAAGTCGCCGAAAGCGCGGGCGCCCAGTAAGAACTGAAGATCGTTTCGATCGAGTTCAAAAGAGTCGACGACGAGAATTTGGGCACGATAGTCTTTCGCGGCGTTAATCAACGACCTGGCGCTGTCTTCGGCTGCCACGACCTGAAAATTGCCCTGGTGATCCAGGAGGCTCGCTAAAGCCTCTCCGAATAAACCTTCCTTACTGCACAAAGCGATTCGCATTAGATTCCCTCTAGCCACTAATATTTTCCTTGCGGCTGCTGTGCCCTCTCATCACCAGCTAACCCAAAACCAAAACCTCATTTCCATGAGTCCTGCATAAAGGATAACCTAATTCGTACGGAAATATGCAGTGAAATTCTGCTATTCCTTTAGCAGAACACCGAGTTTTCTCTTAACTCGCTGCAGTGCGTTATCAATGGACTTAGTGTGACATGCCAATTCCCTACTCATCTCGCGATAGGATAATCCATCCAAATAGCAGCGCAAAACATGGGTTTCAAGTTCGCTGAGTGAGCCCTTCATCATCTCTTGGATGTTCTGTGGGAGCGACTCGGAGACTGCGTTTCGCTCCGGGTTCTCAGAATCTTGATCGGCCAGTACGTCCAAAAGGGTGGATTCCTGTGCTTCGCCGGTCCCTGAGCGATGGAGGCTGACGTAACCGTTCAGAGGTACGTGCTTTTGGCGAGTAGCGGTCTTGACTGCGGTGATGATCTGACGTGTGACACACAGTTCTGCGAAAGGACGAAATTTATTTAACCGGTCAACCCGAAAATCGCGGATGGCTTTGTATAGGCCAATCATCCCTTCTTGAATAACATCTTCTTTGTCGGCGCCCATGACAAAGTACGCCTTGGCTTTCGTTTCAACCAAGGGGCGGTACCGAGAGATGAGGAACTCTGTGGCTGCCGAATGACCCGATCTGGCCAAATCGACGACCTCTTCGTCAAGCATGTACCCAAAACTGGTTGCCGTGACGCCATAGCTTGGGCTTTCCATACTGTACTTGTCCCCGATTGAAGCCTGGCGGAAGTGCATAAGTGCCAACAGGCCCGGGCACAAGTGTAAGGGAAATGGCACGAGAAGGGAAGTGGTTTATGCGCACTTGCCCGCAGTTCCTGCGAATCATGCAGGAAAAAGGGGCAGCGACGTCGAGTCACTGCCCCATTGAGGTTTCCGTCTACGGATTGACGACGACTTTGATCGTGCTTGAGTACGGCTGCTTCAAGCCGTAAAAGTCTGAGATCGTCACCGTGACCGTATAGTTGCCCGCTTTTCGGAACTTGCGGACTACGCTCTGGCCTTCGGCATCGACTTGGATTCCGTCCTTGTCGTCGAAGTCCCATGTGTACTTCAGGATGCTGGAGCCGCCAAATCCAGTTGCGCTGAACGTGTATTCGTCTCCGAGTGCCAGGTTCAACTCCCGAACGGTCGCTTCGCCTCGAATCGGCGTCGAGTCGTCGACGACTCTAAGGTCGCCTAGGTAGAAGGTTGCCGTCGAATTACCGGCAAATGCGATGCTCTGGATCGTCTTATTAGTCCGATCGAAACCGGTGATTGCCTGAAGAGGGATCGAAACCGTCTTCCAGCCTTCGTCGGTTGCAGCGCTCGTGTTTGCGGGTACGTAAACTTCGCTCTTCTTGCCGTCGCTAGTCGTAACGATTAACCGGAACGACTTGAGTTCAGGAGGTGCAGACGATCCGCCGGCTCCGCCGGGGCCGCCAGGTCCACCGAGTCCGCCCGGCTCACCGCCGCGCTGACCTCCAAATCCGCCGGGACCTCCAGGACCGCCTGGGCCGATGCCGCCCTTCTGTCCACCGAAGCCTCCACGCTGACCACCAGGGCCTCCTAGACCACCTGGAGGGCCACCAAAGCCGCCCGGAGGGCCACCGAAGCCACCTGGCCGACCGCCACCGGCCTTTCCGCCGCCAGTGCCACCTGTTCCAGCACCGGACGGGCCACCGGGTCCTGCTAGACCGCCAGCGCCAGCCTTACCGCCGCCACCGAGACCGCCTTTCCCGCCACCGCCGTTGATCACTCCAGAATCGGCAACCTTGAAGGTGACCTTGAGAAGATTCGTCTTCACGTTGAAGTCTTTGGTCAGATCTATGGGCGACGCAAATCCGAGAATTCCGCCCTGGAAGTAGTTGTGCGTCGAAATACGGACGGAGTGGGTTCCTTGGAACGCCGTCTCATCTGTCTCCGAAATGGTGCCGCTTCCCCATGACCTGATCGATAAGCCCTGGTCTTTGACGCCGCGCGCCGGTTGGTACAACACGGCACTCTGTGCCATGGCTGAGCCGCTTACGGCTGATGCTAACAATGCCACCCAAACTCTATTCACTCGATTCCTCCGCGAATTCACGCTGCTTCACCAAATCGGATCCGCTCAATACTTTTTGCGCGCCCCGTTTCTCTTTCGACGCTAATTACTACTCCACAGATTACACCAGGTTCGTTCGCAACCTCGAATCGTTGTGGCAAGGTCGTTCTGAATCGCCTCAAGATGATCTCGCGATCCATCCCAAGAACGCTCCGTACCGGCCCGCACATCCCGACATCGGTGATGTAAGCAGTCCCTCCCGGCAGGATCGTTTCATCTGCCGTTTGAACGTGCGTGTGGGTTCCCACGACGGCAGTGGCACGTCCATTGCAGTGCCAACCCATCGCAATCTTCTCGCTCGTCGCCTCTCCGTGAAAGTCGACAAAGCGGTGTGGTGTTTCAATGGACTCGAAAAGTCGATCGATCTCAGCGAACGGGTCGCCGTAACCTTCCATAAACACTCTTCCGCACAGATTCATGATCGCAAGCCGGATCCCATCCTTGGAGATTGTCTTCAAGCCCGTTCCGGGAACTCCCTTGGGCATGTTGGATGGACGAACGATCGGCCTTTGCGTTTCAAGATAGTCGTTGATCTCACGCTTGTTGAAGGCGTGGTTGCCTAGCGTAATCGCATCGGCGCCGGCATCGAATATCTCGTCGGCGATATCGGGCGTGATCCCGACTCCGCCTGCCGCGTTCTCCCCATTGACGATGGTGAACAACGGTCGATAGGTGTTTGCGAGGACTGGAAGGTCGTGCTGGATTGCGGAGCGACCGGGTCGTCCCACGACGTCGCCCAAGAAAAGAATATTGTAGGTGGCCATTTGGGTTCTAATTCCGCCTATTTTGCGACTTGTTGGATTCGCGTTTCCCGAATCACCGTAACCTTGATCTGGCCGGGGTACTCAAGGTCCTTTTCGATCTTCTTGGCAACTTCGTTCGCCAGACGAGCGGCGCCCAGGTCGTCCACTTCTAGCGGTTTGACGATCAAGCGAATCTCTCGTCCGGCTTGGACCGCGTAGGAGCGCTCGACGCCATCGAAGGAATTGGCCAGCGTTTCGAGCGATGAGAGCCGCTTGAGGTAGTTCTCAAGGTTCTCTCGTCGTGCACCTGGTCGGGCTGCGCTGATCGAATCGGCGATGATGACCAGAATGGCCTCAGCGGTACAGGGTTCGATCTCGTTATGGTGGGCGCCTACGGCATGCAGCACCGATTCTCGCTCGCCAACCGTTCGCAGATATTCCATTCCGGTCAGAGCATGCGGACCTTCCCACTCAGGACCCAAAGCTTTACCAATATCGTGAAGCAGTCCGGCCCGCTTAGCAACTTCCGTGTTTAGCCCCATCTCGGCAGCGAGGTTTTCTGCCAGTCGAGCGACTTCGACCGAATGGTCCAACACGTTCTGAGCGTAGCTCGTTCTGAATCGCAGTCGTCCCATCGTCTCAATGACTTTGGGTGAGAGGCCGGGTACGTTCGCTCGGTCGCTTGCCCGCTCCCCCGCCTCGAGAATCATTCGGCTCACTTCGGCTTGGGCCTTCTCGTACAGCTCTTCGATCCTTCCCGGATGGATGCGGCCGTCGACCATGAGGTTCATGAGCGCCAAACGCGCCGTTTCACGTCGAACAGGATCGAAGCAGGAGATGACCACCGCTTCCGGCGTTTCGTCGATGATGAGGTCAACGC
>Ga0364867_10676_pt1 | contig 14745 bp, 10 predicted proteins | sample ExccelAu500001D4_3_FD_206915 | JGI IMG/M metagenome (GOLD analysis project Ga0364867, IMG submission 206915) | Enriched cells from Trout Bog Lake Hypolimnion, Wisconsin, USA - BchlTB.Aug13.5000.01.D4 | ecosystem: Environmental > Aquatic > Freshwater > Lake > Hypolimnion/Profundal zone | place...
GTTTTGACGGATTAAAGCCAGCGCCGTTTGAAAGTTTACCCAGTAAAGGCGGCAGTTCTAAATTATGGGCACTTGCTCGTGAAGTAGGAGAAGAAGCCTTGAAGGCAGGTCGTGTAGCTGCGTTCACGGTTGCAGGTGGTCAAGGCACGCGTCTTGGGTTTGACGGGCCTAAAGGTACGTTTGAAGTAACTCCACTTAAGCATAAATCGTTATTCCAGGTATTTGCAGAAAAAATTAAAGCGGCTGCACAAGATTACGGTAAGGTCATTCACTGGTTCATCATGACGAGCCATCAGAATGAAAAACAGACGATCGCTTATTTTCAGAAGCATAACTATTTTGGATTAGATTCTGATAGAGTTCATTTTTTTAAACAGGGTAGAATGCCTGCTGTTGATTTTCAGGGTAAAATCTTACTTGAATCGAAAGGATCGATTGCACTATCACCAGACGGTCACGGTGGATCCCTGCGTGCACTAGAACGAAGTGGTGCACTCACGTTCATGCAAAAGCATGGTATAGATACGCTCAGCTATTTCCAGGTCGATAACCCACTCGTAAGATGTATCGATCCTGTCTTCATCGGATGGCATCTGCTTAAGAAGTCCCAGATGTCGAGTAAGATGGTGCCAAAGGCATATCCTGAGGAGAAAGTAGGTCACTTCTGTGTTCAGCAGGATAAGTTATGTGTTGTTGAGTATTCCGATTTGCCTATGGAATTTCAGAAACAGCGTAATGAGGAAGGTGAGTTAAAATACATCGCAGGGAGTATTGCGATCCACATCCTTGATAGAGACTTTATTAAACAGATGGCGGCTTCCGAAAAAGGAGCTTTAGCGACTTTACCTTTTCATAGAGCTGATAAAAAAATTACGCATATTGATGCTGCAGGAAATACAGTCGTTCCTGATAAACCAAACGGAGTTAAGTTTGAACTCTTTGTGTTTGATGCACTTCCCTTTGCTTCGAACCCGGTTGTCATTGAAACGGAACGAGCAGAGGATTTTTCTCCAGTAAAAAATGCCGAAGGAGTCGATAGTCCACTGTCTTGTAAACAGGATCAATTAAAGCAGGCAGCGCGCTGGCTTAAAGAGTTAGGGGAAGTAGTACCTGTGGATGCACAAGGTCTACCTTTAGTTTCTATCGAAATATCTCCTTTTTTTGGCTACGATTTCTTCTCGTTTAAAAAACGCTGGTCTCAGCTAAAACAAAAACCATCCTTTTCTAAAGATCTGTATCTCTCATGAGTGATAACGCACGTATTCAAGCCGCAGTTGCAGAGGGCAAACTTCTTAGTTCCGCTGCACAAACAATCGAGCAGTTTCGCCAAGCAAAGCTGCCACTCTGGGCAAGTCAGAGTATTGATGAGTTAGTGGCACGTGAGGCCTGGCAAGAGCTCAATGACCGATTCTACCGCTTTCTCGAATTTGGTACGGGTGGTATGCGTGGACGCACAATCGGCGTTGTAAAGGCCGCTGCAGAAACAGGAACACTCTCTAGTTCAGGAAGCCCTGAGCATGCAGCGATTGGAAGTAATATGCTCAATGATTTTACCCTCATTCGAGCCGTGGTTGGTCTTTACCGCTACACGAGTAAGTTTTTAAAAGAAAAATCAGTTTCATCAAAACCACGTATCGTGATTGCCTACGATGTAAGGCATTTTTCTAAACACTTCTGTGAACTCGCTGCATCAACCTGGGTAAAATTAGGAGGTGAAGCCTATATCTTTACAGCACCACGTCCTACACCGCAGCTTAGCTACAGTGTTCGCTGGTTAGGAGCGCATGCTGGGGTTGTTATTACCGCAAGCCACAATCCTCCGCATGATAATGGCTTCAAAGCTTATTTTGATGACGGTGCACAGGTTGTTCCTCCACATGATTCGGGCATTGTAAAAGAAGTGGATTCAGTACCACTGAGTGAAACCGTACGTTTTCTTGAAAAAGATACGTCCAAGGTCGTTCTATTATCTGAAGAAGCAGACAAGGCGTATTTAGCAGTAGCAAGCCAAGCCGTTTTAGATACCCACGTGATCAAACGTGCTAAGCTATCAATCGTATTTACAAATATCCATGGTACAGGTGGCGTTCATGCTCCAGCACTTTTAACGCAATTAGGTGCTCAGGTTAAACAGGTGCCTGAACAGGCAGGTTTTGATGCAAACTTTCCAACAGTAAAGTCACCCAATCCAGAAAATGCAGAGGCACTTTCAAAAGCTGTAGCACTTGCTGAAACGGTGCAGGCAGACTTAGTGCTAGCTACCGATCCAGATGATGACCGCATGGGTTGTGCCGTGCGTACAAAGTCAGGCAAGATGGAATTACTCAGTGGTAATCAGGTGGGTGCATTACTTGTCGATTACCGTCTCACGCGTATGAAGGAGATGGGAATTATCCCGAAAGAGGGTTCAAGAAACGCGTGTATTATTAAAACGTTTGTAACGACTTCTCTCCAGGATGCGATTGGTGAAGCCCATGGCGTAAAAGTAATTAATACGCTTACTGGCTTTAAGTGGATTGCTGCAAAGATGCGTGCTTATGAACGTAAATTACAAGAGGCGATGGGTGCTTCTTTTAATTACGATGAAATTAGTTTAACGGAAAAAGCACGACTGCATCTTCAACACAGTACGTTCTTTGCTTTTGGTAATGAGGAAAGTTACGGCTATCTACCAAACGATCTTGTGCGTGATAAGGACGGTAATGCTGCCTGTCTTATGTTTGCAGAACTCGCTTCATGGGTGAAAGATCGCGGTTTAACAGTCCCCGAGTATTTAGATCAGATCTATTTAAAATACGGCTTTTACTTAGAAGGTACGATTAACCTCTATTACGAAGGAGCGAGTGGTAATGCTAAGATTAAGCGCATTATTGATTCCTACCGCACAAGTAAACCAACCCAGTTTGGTGATATAGGAGTAACTCAGTTCCAAGATTTTGGACGCGAAGCCATCAAGGATCAGGATGGAGAATTAATTCCTAAACAGGATCTGTATGTGCTTACTTTGGCCAATGGGGCGACCTTTGCAGCGCGTGGCTCTGGTACCGAGCCTAAGATGAAGTTTTACTTGTTCGCTAAATCAAAAGCGAAGTCACTCGAGGAACTCCCACAAGTAAAACAGGCGGTAAAAAAAGACCTCGAAAAGCTTAAAGCTTTAATCGAGGCCGATGCACGAAAACGTGCCGAAAGCTAAACACTTCTTCTTTTAGAGAAGAAGAAGTGCTGGCTTTTCGATAAGTTCTTTTAGAGCTGCAAGGAATTGTGCGCCAATTGCACCATCGAGGACACGGTGGTCACAGGAGAGAGTGAGCGACATTCTTTGGCCGATTACAATTTGGTCGTTTACTACAACTGGCTTTTTAACGGTTCCACCGACAGCTAAGATAGCTGCGTTTGGTTGGTTAATAATTGCACAGAAGCGGTCGATACCAAGCATACCCATGTTGGAAACACAGAATGTGCCACCTGTGTACTGAGCTGGTTGTAATTTTTTATCGCGGGCAAGTTTAGCAAGACTCTTTGCTTCGCTACTGACTTCGAAAAGAGATTTGCCGGATGTATCGCGAACGACTGGCGTGATGAGACCATCTTCAATTGCTACAGCGAATGATACATTAACTGCACCGTGTACACGAATGGATCCCTGACCGGATTGATCTGTTTCGTAAGACGCATTAACCATCGGTACTTTGCGTAGTGCATTACCGCAGGCTTTAAGAATGAAATCGTTAACGGATAGTTTAACGCCTTCTTTTTCTAAAGCGGTGTTAAGTTGGCTTCTTAATTCTAAGAGTGGGGTCGCATCCGCTTCTACTTCTAAGTAGATGTGTGGAGCTTGAACCTTGGACTCCTGAGTTCTACGAGCGATCGTAGAACGCATGTTTGTTAATGCGATCACCTTGTCTTCTACAGGACCTGAAGAAGTAAAGAAGCTAGAGCCTTTAGGTGCAGCCGAAGCGCTTGCTTGGCCACCTTTTTGAGCTGCAAGAATGTCAGCACGTACAATACGACCCCCTGGGCCAGATGCTGGAACACGTGCTGCATCAACACCAAGTTCAGCTGCTAATTTCTTAGCAAGCGGTGAAATCTTAATTCTACCTTGGTGAATAACGGGAGCGAGTGCGGGTGCAGCAGTTACAGCGGGAGCCTTTGCACTTGGAGCTGGGCTAGGAGCAGCAGGAGCAGGAGCAGCAGGAGTCTTAGCTGCTGGTTTAGCTGCGCCACTTGGTACTTCGACAGCTTCTCCTGCTTTACCAATTGCGCATAAAGGTGCGCCTACGGCTACTTGAGAGCCAGCTGGAACAAAGAGTTTAAGAAGGGTGCCATCGAAGAAGCTTTCAAGCTCCATGGTAGCTTTGTCTGTTTCAACTTCAGCGAGCATGTCGCCGGACTTGATAACATCGCCTTCTTTTTTGAGCCACTTGATCAGCGTACCCACGGTCATCGTGTCGCTGAGTTTGGGCATATCAATTATGTTAGCCATGGTGATTAGCGAAGAAGTTCGATTGCTGCTTTTAGAATACGCTGAGGATTTGGAAGTTGTTCAGCTTCCATTGGAGGACTGTAAATCGCAGGAGCATCAATTGCGGAAACACGCTTAATAGGTGCATCTAAGTCATCGAATGCTTTTTCTTGAATCATGTATGCAATTTGAGCATCGACTCCACAGAATGGTTTATTCTCTTCAACCAAGAGTACACGGTGTGTTTTGCGAACGGATTCTAAGATTGTTTCTTCATCGAGAGGACGAATCGTGCGAAGGTCTACCACTTCAACTGAGATATCGTGTTCGCGTTCGAGTTGTTGTGCTGCAGCAAGTGAGCTAATCACTGCTCTACCGTGGGCAACGATCGTAAGATCTTTACCGACACGTTTTACATCTGCTTTACCGAGTGGAATGAGATATTCTTCTTCAGGTACTTCCCACTTATCTCCGTAAAGAATCGTGTTTTCCATGAACATGACAGGGTCATTATCACGGATTGCAGATTTTAAAAGACCCTTAGCATCGTAGGCTGTAGCTGGGCAAACAACTTTGATACCAGGATGATTTGCGCAAATGTTTTCAGGTGTGTGTGAGTGGGTTGCACCTACGTTTGTACCACCGTTAGCTGGTCCACGAATAACGATAGGGCAGTTGATTAAACCACCGGACATGTAGCGAACGTTCGCCGCATTATTTAAAATTTGATCGAATGCTACGGAGTAGAATGACCAGAACATCAGTTCGATAACAGGTCTTACGCCAAGCATAGATGCGCCAATACCCATACCGATGAAACCCGCTTCACTGATTGGGGTATCAACAATACGGTTTGGGCCGAATTTTTCTAATAAGCCTTCGGTGACTTTGTAAGCGCCGTTAAATTGAGCAACTTCTTCACCCATAACGACCACATTAGGATCGCGGGAAAGTTCCTCTGCTAAGGCGTGGCGAATGGCTTCGCGGTAAGTGATAAGAGGCATCGTGGTAAAAAGTTTAAATTAATTATTCGAAGAAAATACGTCCTTGGGAGGTCTTGTGTTCAGGATGATCCTCTTCCCAGTAAACGTCTTTAGAAATGTCTTCTACGGTTGGATATGGACTTTGTTCTGCAAAGTCTGCTGCAGCATCTGCTTCAGCTTTTGCTTCTGTATCAATTGATTCAATGAGGGCATCGGTGAGTACGCCTTCATCGTGTAAGATTTTTTGGAATACGCTGATTGGATCCTTTGTCTTACGGTATTCTTCGATTTCAGTTTTGCTACGGTAGGTGTTATCAGGATCAGCAACCGAGTGACCGCGGTAACGGTAGGTTTTAATTTCTACAACCGATGGTTTGCACTGCTCACGAGCTAACGTAAGGAGGCGGTTCATCGTTTCACGTACTTCGTAAATATTGCTACCATCGCATTCTGCCCAATTCATGTCGTAGCCTTCAGCACGTTTCGCGAGAGAACCTGCGGATGAACGCTGCTGCGAGGTACCCATGGAGTAGCCGTTATTTTCGATCACATAAATAACAGGAAGATTCCAAAGTGATGCTAAGTTGTAAGCTTCGTGTACTGCACCTTGATTTACAGCACCATCACCCATGAATGCCATCGCTGCACCCTTTAGGCCTTTGTACTTAATGCCGTAAGCTAGTCCTGCACCGAGTGGAATTTGTCCACCTACGATACCGTGACCGCCCCAATAATTGCGTGAGGGATCAAAGAAATGCATCGAGCCACCTTTACCTTTTGAGCAACCGGTTGCTTTACCATACATTTCAGCCATGAGAGGATTCATTGGCATACCAACACCAATAGCATGACCGTGATCGCGGTAGGCTGTAATCACATGATCATTTTTTCCCATCAAGGAGCAGCAACCAATAGCTACTGCTTCTTGACCGATATAAAGATGGAGAAAGCCGCCAATTTTTTTAGCTTGGTAGGCTCTTAAGCTACGCTCTTCAAAACGGCGTACACGCACCATGGTGCGATAAAGGTCAATTTTCTGCTCACGGTTAAGTGATGCATTTATTGGTGCCTTACTGAAGTCGGTCGTTGATGCGGATTTGTCAGCGATAGCGCTTTGTTTTTTGCTCACGGTAGAAAGTGGAAAGTAAAGGAGATGAAAAAAAGACAGAAGTAAGGATCCAAAGATTGAAAAACCCGAGTATCCAGTGAAGCGGTGGATTTTTGGCCTAAATAGGTGGAAATCAAGCGTCTTTGCATCACTAAGGCACAAGGATTAGTAACTTTAACCTTAAAGTCAGTAGCTGGAGGGTATTATAAAAGCTTATTAAGCTCCCGATTTATTACATAAGTTATTGCATTTAAACAATTTATGCAAAATTACTTATATAAGTAGTGTTTGGATTAGAAAAACATCGCCTCGCTGAGGCTTTCTTCAGGTTTTAAGAGTTTTGCAGCTGCATCTAGGCTTGTTTTTGCGGTTTTAAAGTCCGCTTCAAAGTGGCTATGTCCAACATTGAGGTCAGCTGTCCAAACAAAGCTCTGAGAATTTGAATAAGTAAAACGTAAGCTTAGGTAAAAATGAGGGGCGTTTGCACGCTGCTTTATAGAAAAATCAACCAACTTAGAGCCGCAAGCTAGTATGCGATCTTTTGACCAAGCAAGTAATGCATAGCCTTCTGCTGTTAATTTTTCGCCATGTTCGACACATACAGAAGTTAAATCGTTTGTGAGTACTTGAGGTGAGTAGCGACTTAGAAATTGTCCGATTGCTTGTTTTACGTGGAGTAACCGTGCTGACGCAAGATCACGTACGGCCTCAGGTTTTGGCCAAGGATAGCTTAGGGCTTCACGGGGTGATATAGCGCTATCTAATAAAATTCGTTTAGCTTTAGTGAGTAAATAGCGGTAATCGGCTAGGTTTGCGTTGGCTGAAAAGCGATGTGGCCAGTAATAGAGAGGTAGGTCGCTTGAAATACAAATAGACACCTCTGATTCTAAGTACTGTCTAAAACTACGTGGGTAACTGAGGATAACAAATTCGCAACAGCGCTTATCTTGTTTTGATTTCCCTATTGCGCATTCGCCATACACTTTAGCGCGCATGGTTGTGCTTTTATCATCTTCTTGTAATGGGCATAATACTACAACACGACTTGGATAACGCATTGCAAAACGTGCAGCTGTGTCGAACTGCGTTTTAGCGTCATCTATAGTTGTGTTTAGACCTAAATGAACGACGAGATTGATTTGGGTTGCACGAGAATCTTCAACCGATGGAGCAGGTTTTCCTGAAGAGGCTGCCTCTTCCCATAGGGAAGCTAGACTTTTAGCTATACTTCCTACTGGAACTTCTAGTCCAGGGAGTGCCTCAAATAAATCAGCCATGATAAGATTTGATTAATTGAATTAAGGTTCGCGCCACGTGTGCTTCTGGGAACCGAGTAATTCGTCTGCACTTTTAGGACCCCATGAACCAGCAACATAACTGTCCATGCCCTTTTGGCCTTGAGCTTTCCAATGTTCAAGCACTGGGGTATAAAGCTTCCAAGATGTTTCTGCTTCATCACCACGGATGAAAAGGGTGCCGTCGCCAATAATTGCGTCTAAAACAAGTCGTTCGTAAGCCTCTGGTGTATTAGAACCAAAGGTTGTTGCGTAACGGAAATTCATCTTCACAGGCTGGGTGCGTGTTTCTAAGCCCGGAATTTTTCCATTGAGAATTAGACTTAAGCCTTCATCAGGCTGTATTTGGAAGGTGAGTGTGTTGGCTGCTAAGTCTAGATTCTTATTTTGAGCGAATAAGGTACCAGGTGGACGTCTAAATTGAATTGCGATTTCAGTGACGCGGCGAGGGAAGCGCTTTCCTGAACGAATGTAAAAAGGTACTCCCTGCCATCTCCAGTTATTAATATAAAGACGCATAGCAGCGTAAGTTTCTGTACCTGATTTAGGGTCTACGCCTGGTTCTTGTAAGTAGCCATTAACGGGTAAACCGCCAATCATACCTGCGGCATACTGGGCTCGTGCTACGTCGCCTCCTTCTTGTACATCCAGTGGCTGAATTGCACGAAGTACTTTTACCTTTTCATCTCGAACTGCTTCTGCATCAAGAGATACAGGTGGTTCCATCGCAGTGAGTGCGAGTAATTGCATGGTATGATTTTGTATCATATCACGTAAGCAGCCACTTTGTTCATAGTAGCCAGCTCTAGCTTCAACACCAACACTCTCCGCTACGGTTATTTGAACACTTTCGATGAAGTTACGGTTCCATAATGGCTCAAAAATGGAATTTGCGAACCGTTGAACGAGTAGATCTTGTACTGTTTCTTTACCTAAGTAATGATCAATACGATACACTTGGTATTCTTCAAAGTGAGTTCTTATTGTTGTATTTAGTGCCCTGGCTGAATCGAGGTCTCGACCAAAAGGTTTTTCGATAACTACCTTTGCATGGTGTGGTTTACCTAGATGTTTACTCGCTAACCCACTTGTTCCTAAATTGGTTATAATTGATTCAAAAACAGAAGGCGGAGTTGAAATGTAAAAAAGAGGCTGAATTTCACGGCCTAAATTTTTTTCTATCTTAGCAATATGATCTGCTAAATTTTCAAATGCTTTCTTATCGTCATAGTTGCCCGATACGTAGGTGGTATGACTTGCGATGCGCTTCCATACATCTGTTTGTAGGTCTCTGCGTGAGAATTCCTTAATCGCATCGGACGCAATGGTTCTAAACGCATCATCAGTAATGTTGCTTCTTCCATATCCCACTAAAAAGAAATCGGCAGGTAGTAGGTTATCGAAACTTAGATTATAAACAGCAGGGATTAATTTACGTGTCGTAAGGTCACCTGAAGCGCCAAATATGACGACAACGGTAGGGGGAGCCCCACGGTGTTTACTGAGCCCTTGAAGAAACGGATGACGTTGATTTTCAGCCATAAGCGCGATTTAGCGTTGATTAGGTGAACATACTTGAATCTTTAAGGAAATGGAATTTTGCATAAACTGCAACTGTACCTTTTTTAAATTCTTAATAAACAAGCTTTTCTAAAGGCATACTTTCTAAGCATGATAAGGCCTAATAACTATGGGATCACCGATCATTCAACCGCTTGCCTATAAACTTGCTGTACTTGTTTTCATAGAAAATGAAAAAGGTGAACAATTACTCTTACTAAGAGCTAAGCCACCAAATCACGGGGTTTGGAGTCCAATTGGAGGCAAATTAGAGACGTCAATTGGTGAGTCTCCGTTTGAGTGTGCTGTACGGGAGACAAAAGAAGAAACGGGTTTAGAAATTCAAACCCAAGACCTACATCTCTTTTCAATGATCGCAGAGAAAGCTTACGAAGGGGAGAAGCATTGGCTTATGTTTTTGTTTCGCTGTAAAAAGCCTATTTTGCAGCTTCCTAAGGCAATCAGTGAAGGTACATTCGGATTTTTTTCACGTGAACAGATACAGTCTTTAGCTATACCTGAAACGGATCGCAAAGCTCTTTGGCCTATATTCGATCAGTATAAAGATAGGTTTGTTTCACTTAAAGCTGACTGTGCACCAGGTAAACCAGTGCACGTTGAAATTGAAGAAATTTGCTAAAACTTAGGGCGTTTTTGCCTTTGCGACTTCAACGGCAAAGGCATACGTACTGCCAAACATATTTGAGCGGAACACAACAAACTTATTATCAGGAGTGAAACTGACATTAGGTTCTAGTTTGTAGTGATGTTTACTCATGTTAACGAGTTTTTCGGCTTCAAATTTACCTGCTAGAATAAGGTTCTCTCCAAGCGTGTGGTCATTGTGAATGTGGACAGGTCGGAAGAGATAAATCCACTGAGCACCAGGAGATTGGCTGCCATCTCCACAGAATAAACTACCATCCCAAGAAGAATTATAGTGAATAGAGTCTTCGCTTACTTCGTGGTGATACCAAATGCGCTCGTGGGTATTAATATTATAACCTGCTACGTATCCATTAATGTGCTTAGGTAACTGCAAATCATACCATATCCAATTTCCATCATGACTCCACCATTCATGACCAGAAATTTCCATTTCCATTATACGTTTATGGATTAATTGGTTTTGTGTTCCATCAGTACGAATAGTCCAAATACGATCAACTTGATGCCAGGCTCCTTCATGACAATACATCAGTAAGTTAGGATCTGTAGGCGAAAACTGCATGTGATTTAACCAATCTGTTCCATGAAGTAAATTATGTGACTGGCCAGTTCTTAGATCTACCGTGTAAATCCACATGGGTAGACGTGCGGCTAGACGAGTTGCCATCATTTGAGATTTATTAGCAGGCTGATCTAGTACGTGAGGTTGTTGTGATCCCTGCGTGTTGCCTCCGTTACTTCCGTAGTCTAGACCTGTACCTTCTATATAGCTTCCAACTGCAAGTGTTTCATCGGCGTTAATCGTTACTATATTTCCGCGTTGGGGAAGAGATGCTAGTTTTTGAGTCTGATTTGTTTCAATATTTGCTGACCATAATTCTAAAAATCCTCTTTTAGCTGTGGTTTTTGTATAATAAATCGTTGGAGTTTTTCTTCCTACGACAATGGCGCGAGCAACGCCTTTGACGATTACGTGTGTTTCGTAGGTCGTTAAATTAAGTGCGCTTATTGCTCCTGGAGTTGTGTAAACAAGGTATTTTCCGTCAGAAGTATAGCCGTTATCAGTGAAGTAAAAACTTGCTGAACCTGGTTCATCGGTGAGTCGTATTACGCGGTGTCCTGTATCTGGATCGATCCACGACTTTGGAGGTGGTGTTTGAGTCTGAGCAATAAGACTAGTGCTAATCACTAAAGCACTGAAGGTATAAATAAGTTGCGCGAGTAGGGGTTTCATGCGGTGGAATTGAATAAAGCAATGACCACTCAACAAAGCGCTCATAATATTTTCGGACAGTCATTACTAAACAATACTCATTAAGTAACACCTTAATGAATTTAGGTATTACTTAATTTATTTAAAAAATCCTGATATGGCGATTATACTATGCGTAATACTGCGTAAGTTTTTTTGCCCTTACGTAGAAGTATATATTTACCGAAAAGTAGATCATCCAGACTCGCTGCTTTCGTAACAATACTTACACGCTGATTATTCATCGAGATGCCACCACCTTCGATATCTTTACGTGCTTGTCCTTTGGATCCGCAAAGACCAGCTGTTACTAAAAGTTCTGTTAGCGCTGAACCAGGGCCTTCGATTAAACTTTTAGCTATATCTTTCGTAGGTATTTCCCCAACAACATCAGTAAAAATCTTTTCCGAAATGCCTTCTAGTCCACCACCAAACATGATCTCACTCGCTTTAAGTGCGTCATGGCAGGCACTTTCTCCATGTACTAAGGTAGTCACTTCTCTTGCCAACGCTTTATGGGCTTCACGAGCACCTGGATTTGCTGCGTGCTTAGCTTCTAAATCTAGAATGACATCGTGAGAAAGAAGTGTAAATTTGCGTAAATACTGAGAGATCATGCTATCTTCAGTATTAACGAAAAATTGATAGAAACGGTAAGGGCTTGTTTTTTCCGGATCTAGCCAAACTGCTCCAGATTCTGTTTTACCAAATTTTTTCCCATCGGAGCGGGTAATAAGAGGGAATGTCATTCCCCATGCAGGTAGACCTAATTTCTTACGAATAAGATCTGTTCCAGCTGTAATGTTTCCCCATTGGTCACTACCACCGATTTGAAGTTCACAGTTAAAGTTTTTACGAAGGTGATAAAAATCATGTGCCTGAAGCAGCATGTAACTAAACTCAGTGTAGCTTATGCCGTGCTCACTTTCCATGCGTGCACGTACACTTTCTTTAGCTACCATCATGTTAATCGAAAAATGTTTTCCGATATCACGTAAAAAATCTAAGTAGCTTAAATTAGCTGTCCAATCAGCGTTATCTACTAAGCGTGCAGGATTGTTGTCTCTATCGAATTCAAGTAACTTTGAAAGCTGCGTTTTAATGGATCTGACATTGTGTTCAAGTTGTTCACGCGTGAGTAAGTTTCGTTCGGCTGACTTACCGCTTGGGTCTCCGACCATGCCTGTAGCACCACCTGCTAGTGGCAATGGGTGATGGCCAGCTAACTGAAATCGTTTTAAGGTTAGCTGTCCCATTAAGTGTCCTACGTGAAGACTGTCTCCGGTAGGATCGAATCCGCAGTACAGGGTAATAGGTCCTGCCGCTAGACGCTGGGTGAGGGCATCAGTATCGGTGCAATCGGCTATAAGGCCGCGCCATTTTAGGTCTTCTAAGATAGTCATGGGCAAGTTATAGGATTTAGGTAGGATTCAAGTTGGTCAAGCTAAGGCATAGCCTAAAATTTAGCTAAAAGTATGAACTTTTTAGGGTTTTTTTTGACTTTTGCGTTCGCTTCTTAAAGCGAAGAACTCTAATGTTTTAGGTCTGTTAATTTGCTTAGATCATATGGGGTGTATACCTTATATAAATAAGCTAAATTAGCGTCTCAGTACATAATGTTACTACTACTCAATTAACGTATACACGTTTAACTTAAAAATACCTTACATATGCCTATCTCAATTGGTTCAAAAGCACCTGATTTCACTCTAAAAACCAAGACTCCTGAAGGTCTAGTTGACGTTACCTTGAGCAGTAATTTTGGTAAGAAAAATACTGTAATTCTATTTTTCCCATTAGCATATACCAGTGTTTGTACGTCCGAGATGTGTGATGTTACAGCTGGCCTAGGTGACTATACTAAACTTAACGCAGAAGTTTATGCTATCAGTGTTGATAGTCCTTTTGCACAAGAAGCTTGGGCTAAGCAAAATGGTATTAAACTTACGTTATTATCAGATCTAAACAAGACTGTGATTCGTTCTTATGACGTTGTTTTCCCTATGCTTGCTGGAGTAGGTGATACCGCTGCTCGTGCGGCTTTTGTAGTGAATAAAGAGGGTGTTGTAACTTACGCTGAACAAACTCCAACGCCTAAAGATTTACCTAACTTTAAAGCTATCGCAGCAGTATTAGCTAAATAATTGTAATTTTCAGATATGAGTCTTCCTAATCCGTTTAACACCCGTTCGTCATTTTCGGCTAACGGTAAATCGCATTCCTATTATTCATTACCTGCGCTTTCAAAAGTGGGAATGAATGTTGAAAGACTACCGGTCTCAATTCGCATTGTGTTGGAATCACTTCTGCGTAATTGCGATGGTAAGCGTGTTAGTGAAGCAGCTATTAAAGCACTTGCTTCATGGAAAGCGAAAGAGACGCGTACGGAAGAAATACCATTTGTTGTAGCTCGTATCGTATTACAAGATTTTACCGGCGTTCCACTCTTGGTCGATTTAGCTGCTATGCGTTCAGCAGTTTCGACATTAGGAAAAAATCCCAAGATTATTGAACCACTCGTACCGGTTGATCTAGTTGTGGATCACTCGGTTCAAGTTGATTACGCAGGTAATCAAGAGGCGCTAAGTCGCAACCTTGAGCTAGAATTTTCACGTAATCGTGAGCGCTACCAATTCTTAAAATGGGGTATGCAAGCTTTTGATACATTCAAAGTTGTGCCTCCGGGAATAGGAATTGTTCACCAAGTTAACTTGGAATATCTAGCGAAAGGTATTTTAGCAGATTCTAGTGGCGCCTACTATCCAGATACCTTGGTAGGTACAGACTCGCATACAACCATGATCAATGGTCTAGGTGTAGTTGGTTGGGGTGTGGGTGGTATCGAAGCTGAAGCTGGTATGTTAGGTCAGCCTGTTTACTTTTTAACTCCAGACGTAGTTGGTGTACGTTTAACGGGTGCCTTAAAGGAAGGTGTTACGGCAACTGATTTAGCACTGACTGTTACTCAGGTTTTAAGAAAAGCTAAAGTTGTTGGTAAGTTCGTAGAGTTCTACGGTCCAGGTGCTGCAGCACTTCCAGTAGTTGATCGTGCTACGATCGCTAACATGGCTCCAGAATATGGTGCAACGATGGGCTTTTTCCCAATTGATCAAGAATGTTCTAACTACTTGCGTGCTACAGGTCGCTCGGAAGAGCACATCGCTTTATTTGAAGCTTATTATAAATCTCAAAACTTGTGGGGCATTCCACAAGGCGGTGAAATAGAATATTCACAAGATCTTGCTTTAGATTTAAGTACGGTTGTTCCTAGTGTTGCAGGTCCTAAACGTCCACAAGATCGTATCGAACTACCAAACTTAAAACAGGAATTCGTTACGGCTTATTCTCGTGGTGTAACGGAAAATGGTTTTGGTAAAAATGCTTCTGATTTGCCTAAAACATTTACGGTCCCATTT
>Ga0364867_10438_pt2 | contig 14647 bp, 11 predicted proteins | sample ExccelAu500001D4_3_FD_206915 | JGI IMG/M metagenome (GOLD analysis project Ga0364867, IMG submission 206915) | Enriched cells from Trout Bog Lake Hypolimnion, Wisconsin, USA - BchlTB.Aug13.5000.01.D4 | ecosystem: Environmental > Aquatic > Freshwater > Lake > Hypolimnion/Profundal zone | place...
TGAAAATACCAGTATTCGCTATAGTTAAAGTTAGCGCTGAACTGGAAATATTTGGCGATGGTTTGATTAAAACCAACAGGTATCGTATGCTCGAACCCATTTTGCAGCCGTTTAGTTAACGTAGTACTTTGAAACAAGTTGGCTTCGGGTATATTATTTAATTTATTGGTACCCTGTACGCTATAACCAACCGTTATCTTTTGGTACCAAAGCTGTGTGCCAACCCTGTCTTTTGAATCGAATGGATTGATGGTCGACATGTTAAAATTAAAGGTTGGCAGCTCGAGTGTTACGGTTTTATTTGTCAGATCCTGGCTATGGGAAAGATTGACCGTTAAGTTAAAAGGCGAACCTGCCCATGTTTTTCCATAAGCGATACTTGAGCGTAAAGTATTCTGCGTAAGCGTCTGCAGGTTAAACCCTTCGGTGGCCGGGTTGTGCGAATAAAACCCGGCTGTACCTGCATTAACCGATGCAGTAAAAGTTGTGCCCGGGTTGGAATTCGGGTTTTGGGAATGCGACCAGTCGATGTGAAAATCGTGGCTTGCAGGGTCGGTAGGTAAACCGTAATTGGTAGAGCTATAACTCAGGGTTACTGTGCCGGTATATTTATATCGATTAAAATATCGGGCAGAGGAACTTACTTCGTATGAACCTTTTGAATACAGCGTACCTGTATTGGTCAGGTCGACATAATCATTAAGCGCAAGGTAATAACCAAAGTTTCTGAGGTAAAAGCCAAGTTTTTGGTCCTCCCCAAAAGTTGGTATGATCACCCCCGAAGAACGGGAGTCGGGTTTGGGGAAGAAACCAAAGGGAATTGCCAAAGGAAGCGGTATGCCTTCCACCTCCAGGAATGCCGGCCCCGAAAATATCTGGTTCTTCTCGCCTATCCCTTTAGTGATCACGATACCAAAATGCGTATCCGGATAGGGCAAATCACAGGTACTGAAGATCACGTGATCGTAAGCGGCATCATCGCCATTCAATTTCCTGATCTGGCCGCCTGAAATATAATTACCGTCCTGGTCTGATGCGGCGTTGTAAATTTTACCCTTTTTCGTATCGTAGTTAAATATCAACGAATCGGAGATTACCGGTTTATCCTTTTTCTGTTTTGAAATAGGTCGGCCAACGTAGCGTTTGGTAAGCGGATCGATCCTGCCGCTGGCAAAGATCAATTTGTTTTTTTCATCAACCCGGATATAATCGGCGTCCAATTCAAAATCTTCATAAGTTACCCTTGCCTGACCGTACAGGTACAGCACCTGGTGTACGGCATCGTAATAGTCGGAATCATTTTCCCGGGCGGTGATCATCGACTTAAGTCCGCCTTTATTCTTGCCGGTGTCGTTGACAAGCTTTTGGGTCCCCAAATTCGACACAGATTTTGTACCTTTAGTCAGTTTCCGGTATTTGGCACTATCCAGTTTAATAATAGTGTCAATGGAAAAGCGGGACCCGTTAACGCTGCTTTTTTTTGCAGATGCTGTCACGTTGGCCATTAAGAAGAATACGGGCAGAAAAAACAGGCTAACGAATTTCAAAGTCGATTATGAATAGTATTTTTGCTTAATGTTAACAGCCTCCAAAAATAATGAAACCTGCACATTATTCATCACAATAGTGACTGAATAATAAGCAAGCGTTAAGGCTATCAAATGAACATATAAAACGAATGAAAAATAAGGCATTTAAAAATCTGATTTATGGTTTATCAATATCTGTTATAACCCTTACACTATTTTCATTCAGGAATCCGGTTTCAATAAAAAACAATAACCCTGTTACCGACAGTGGTTTCAAAATCAGAACCATTATTGTCGATGCCGGCCACGGTGATCGCCCCCCACAAGGAGGTCGATATTCGCCGGGAGCCCAGGGCGCTTATTCTTTCGAAAGGAATGTAACGCTTGCAATAGCGAAGAAATTGCAGGACGAATTAGAAAAACAGTTTCCCGATGTAAGGATCGTAATGACCCGAACAGATAATTATGATGTACTTTGGGGCAAACGCGCCGAGATCGCTAACTCGAACCACGGCGACTTGTTTATTTCAATTCACTGTAATGCACTTCCAGACCGGAAGGTTAGGGAAGTGATCGGACATAAGCATCACAAACCCGTATATAGGACGGTTAGTGTGGCCGATCGCTCGGGTAAAGGTGTTTTGCTGCTGGTGTATAGCACCAATCGTATAGGCCCTCAAAATGAGGCGCTTCGCGAAAACGAAGAGGTTGGCGATGATAATAAAGTGATCACACCAACTGAGACCAGGGCCGATGACCCCATGGCTACCATCCTGCTTAACCAGATGAAGAGCAAATACCGTAAACAAAGTATTCATCTGGCCGACCTCATCAATACTGAATTTACCCAGGGTGATGGCCGCCCAAGCGATGGGGTGCGCGAACAGGTGGTTTTTGTATTGGACCATACAGCAATGCCATCGGTATTGGTTGAAACGGGCTATATCAATAACCATGAAGAAGAAGACTACCTGAATTCTGAAAAAGGACAAAACGAAATTGCTGCTTCGATCGTTAGGGCTATACAAAAGTATAAAGACGAAGTTGAGGATACGGGGAAATGAGGTGGGTTGTTGGTATTGGGTATTGGGTATTAGGTATCTGTTTGGGGGTTTCGGATATTGAGTAAATTTTGTTTAATTGCCATATAGTATTATCGGGCTAAAATAATTTAAGGTTGATCATTTTATTGGGGCCTATGGTTCGAATTGCAGATCAAATAGTACATATTGATCTCAAATCATCGATAAAAGGTCCCAAATTAATATAAATTACCCCATGAAGATATCTAACGAAACTAAAATAGGTGTACTTACTACCCTTGCCATTACCATATTGATCCTTTGCTACAGTTATTTGCGGGGAAACGATATCTTTTCAACTACAAACCGTTATTATGCCATCTATAACAGTGTTGAAGGATTGTCGGTATCAAAACCAGTATTGGTAAACGGCTTCCAGATCGGTCATATTTCTAAAATGACCTTGCAGCCCGACGGGCGCACGATCGTTGAATTTAAGATCGAACCACAATATAATATTCCGGATAATACACGGGCAAAGTTGGAAAGTACCGACCTGTTGGGTTCAAAGGCGATCGTATTTCAGATGGGTAACAGCAAAAAATTTGCTGAAGACCAGGATACACTCGAGGCCGATATACAGGGCAGCCTGGCAGAAAGTTTGCAACCAATACAAAAGAAAACCGAACAGCTGATCAGCAAAATGGATTCTTCACTGGATGCGATCAACAAGACCATGAATCCTGAATTTCAGAAAAACATCAACAGAAGCTTCCTGAGTATCGCAAATACCCTCCAAACGTTGGAAGGGACCACCAAAAAGATTGATACCCTCGTAGGATCGCAATCGGGCCATATTAAAGGGATACTGGCCAATGCTGAAGCAGCCTCTGATAACCTTAAAACCAGCACTGCCCATTTGAACACCATAGCAGGTAATGCCGAAAGTTTTTCAAATGATCTGGCACATTCAAATATCAAACAAACCTTAGAAAACGCCAATAAGGCGATCGCAAACCTGCAGGAGTCATTGGCAAAGATCAATGACGGCAAAGGTTCAATGGGATTATTGTTGAACGATGACCACCTGTACCGCAATCTTGACAGTGCCTCAAACAGTCTAAATAAATTGCTGGTCGATCTGAAAGCCCATCCCAAACGCTACGTAAGCTTCTCAGTTTTTGGAAAAAAAGATAAGTAATTTGAAGATTTGGTAATTTGAAAATTTGAAGATGATTGATTTAAAATCTTCGATTTTAAAGTGGGGCAATTAATTTTCAAATTTTCAAATTACCAAATTACCAAATTTTCAAATTCTACAATTACTCAATGGAAAAGGTTTTTCCTTCTATGGCTAATTCAGTTGCCGGGAAGACAGACTGGGCTTCGTCGAGCAATTCGTTCAAGGTTTTGTATCGTGCTGAAAAATGGCCGATGATCAACCTTTTGGCTTGGGTAGTTTTTGCTATTTCGGCAGCCTGAAGTGCTGTAGTGTGGTGAGTAATGGCTGCCCGTGAAAGCATACTATGGGTAAAGGTAGCTTCGTGGTAAAGCAGATCTACACCATGTATTTGAGCGAAATAGTTTTCGTTATATTGGGTGTCCGAGCAATAGGCATAGCTTTTGGGCAGCGCGGCGTCAATAGTTAGTTCGGTATTGAGATAGGTTTTACCGTCCGGAGCCGTATAATCAGCACCTTTTTTTAAGGCCGAATAATATTCGATCGATATATTCAACTCCGCGATCTTTTCCTTGATCAGCTTTCTTAATCGTTTCTTTTGCCTGAACAGGAAACCAGTACAGGCGATGCGGTGATCCAAAGGGATGCTTTCAACGACCAGGTCCTGGGTTTCCAGTATCTTTTCTGCAACACCCGCATTGGTAAAACAATACTCTATATCATATTGTAAAGTAGTATCAGAATATTTTAACTGAAGTTCGATGATCTCCTTTAAGGGTTCAGGACAAAAAAGTTTCAGTGTTCTTGTACGGCCGTTCAAATGCATGGACGAAAGCAGACCGATAAGACCAAGGTAATGATCGCCGTGCAGGTGGCTGATAAAGATATGATCGATCCGGCTGGCTTTTATATCAAAACGCAGCATTTGCTGTTGCGTTCCTTCACCACAATCAACCAGATAATAATGTTCGTTAATATTTAATGCTTGCGCCGATGGATTTCGGTTAAAAATTGGCGTAGCCGAACTGCTTCCCAATATAGTAACTTCAAATTTCATATCGGGAAAGGGGTGAAAATTGTTATTTCGCTTCTTTCTTCAATTGCTTTTCCACTTCTTCCATAAAAATAAGATCGATGGCTTCTTCGGTGGTTGGAACAATTGAAAGTACGCTGTCTAACTGGGAAATAGAGATCAAACGCGCAACTGCATCATTTAGGCCGGATAAGATAAATACGCCCGATGCGTTCTTGCACAAACGGTGTCCTACCAGCAAACTGCTTAAACCTGATGAATCAGCAAACTTAATCTGCGACAGATCCATGATGATATTTCTCTGCCCTTCGGTATTGATCAATATCAACTCAGACTTTAATTGCGGAGTAACCAATGAATTTAACTTTGATTCATTTAGTTTCAGCAATACGTACTTTTCGTGCTTATCAACAGTAAACTTCATTTTTTATTAATTACGCTACTAAGATATAATTTTTTTATCTACAATAAAAAATTACAAATCACTTAAGGCCTTGTTAATTGCTGCTTCAACTCTTTTCAAAACATCAGCATTGTCACTTTTAACAAAATTTTCGCCGGTTATTTGTTCATATAATTCTATATATCGGTCTGATATCGAATTCACTATCTCTGGCGTCATAACAGGAACAACCTGTCCTTCCTTGCCCTGAAAACCATTTTCAATGAGCCATCTTCTTACAAATTCTTTTGATAACTGTTTTTGCGGTTCTCCGCGCAACTGCCTTTCTTCATAACCTTCCTGGTAAAAATACCGGGATGAATCCGGCGTATGGATCTCATCAATTAAATATACCTCGCCATTGGCTTTACCAAACTCATATTTGGTATCAACCAAAATCAGCCCCTGCCTTGCTGCGATCTCGGTACCACGTTCATATAGCGCTTTGGTGTATTTTTCCAGTTGCGCATAATCTTCGGCAGAAACAATACCTTTTGCCAGAATATCGGCTTTAGAAATATCTTCATCGTGCCCTACGGATGCTTTAGTTGTTGGTGTAATAATGGGTTCAGGCAATTTATCATTCTCTCTTAAGCCTTCGGGTAATATTTCACCGCATAAAAGCCGCTTGCCGGCGCTGTATTCACGCGCAGCATGCCCGGCCAAATACCCACGGATCACCATTTCTACTTTAAACGGTTCGCAAATGCGACCAATAGTAACAGATGGATCGGGTACTGTTATTACCCAGTTGGGTACTATATCAGCAGTATCCAACAAAAACTTTGCAGCAATTTGGTTTAAAACCTGACCCTTATATGGAATAGCTTCAGGTAATACCACATCAAATGCCGATATCCGGTCGGTTACCACCATTGCCAGGTATTTATTGTCGATGGTATATACATCGCGTACTTTGCCCTTGTAAAAAGCTGTCTGCTTTGGAAAATTGAAGTGTGTTTCTTTTAGTGATGCCATTTTTTAGTTAATTGGTGATCGGTTAACTTGTGACTAGTTGTAGCAAATCTAAAATGATACTCCCAATCACTGGTTAACTATTCTCTAATCCCTATTACTGTATATCCCCGTATGCTTCCAGTATCCGCCTAACCAGTTTATGGCGTACTACGTCTTCGCCGGTCAGGTAAATGATCTCGATACCTTTGATGTCGGTCAGGATGCGTAAAGCGGTGTGTAAACCTGATTGCTGCTTTTTAGGCAAATCTATCTGGGTTACGTCGCCGGTCACAATAAATTTGGCAGTTGGCCCCATACGGGTCAGGAACATCTTCAACTGCATATCGGTCGCATTCTGCGCCTCATCCAATATTACAAAACAGTTATCGAGCGTACGGCCGCGCATAAATGCCAGCGGTGCAATCTCGATGGTACGGTTCTCGAGGTAAACCTTCAGCTTTTCAGCCGGTATCATATCATCCAGCGCATCATATAGCGGACGCAGGTAAGGATCGATCTTTTCCTTCAGGTCGCCCGGCAAAAAGCCCAGGTTCTCCCCCGCTTCAACAGCCGGACGGGTTAATATGATCCGTTTGATCTCTTTATTTTTCAACGCCCTTACAGCCAGCGCCACCGCGGTATAAGTTTTTCCGGTACCTGCCGGGCCGATGGCAAACAAAATATCGTTCCGAACGATACCATCCACCATTCTGCGCTGGTTAGCGGTTCGTGCTTTTACCAGAATACCATTCGGTCCGAATACGATCACCTCACCCGTGGTCGATTTATCTGATGGTGCAGGTTCTGAAGCTGCACTTAATGAAACCTTCGAACCCAATATTCTTTCGATATCGGTAATATTCAGGTTTTCAAATTTTTCGACATGCTTCAGCAGATGGTTGAATTTTTCGTCGAATACCGATAATTCATGGTCATCACCCAAAACCTTCAACTCATTGCCACGTGCCACAAGTTTTAATTTAGGGTATTGCTTTTTGATGATCTCGAAGTGGTCATTATTAGGTCCCCACAACACTGCCGGGTTCACGTTTTCGATAGATATTTTTAGCTCCGTCAAACTTAATAGATTTTTATGTTCGAGACTTTTTATGAATTAAAAATTGAATATTTGTAGCTTGTAATGCTTGCACAAGATTAGCAATAAATATTTGAATAATTAATGGCAATAATAACTTTAACTACTGATCTGGGCGACAAAGATATTTACCAGGCAGCCCTTAAAGGAAGTATCTTAAAATTATTGCCCGGCGCAAGTATCGTCGATATTACCCATAACGTTTCGGCCTTTAATGTGCAGCAGGCGGCATTTATACTTAAAAATAGCTTTCACTATTTTCCTGAAGGCACGGTACATTTAATAGGTATCGATACGGTATTTAACAAGGAAACCAAATACCTGGCTGTTAATTACAAAAACCATTTTTTTGTAGGCTCTGATAACGGTATTTTTTCGCTGATGTTCAATGCCGATCCCGACGAAATGGTCGAGATCAATATCATGCAGGATCTTAAATTTCTGCATTTTCCGCTGGCCGATATTTTTGTTAAAACTGCCTGTCATTTAGCCAATGGTGGCAAGTTGCAGGAAATAGGACTACCGGTAAATGCTATCGATAAAAAAATGAACCTGCAGCCGGTAATTGAGAAGAGCCTTATTAAAGGCGTGGTTATTTATATCGATTCGTTCCAGAATGTGATCACTAATATCACCAAGGAGTTTTTCAACCAGGTGCAAAAGGGACGTAATTTTACGCTGTCATTTAAACGCAACGAAACCATCAATCACCTGAGCTGGTATTATAACGAAGTGCCCGAGGGTGAAAAGCTATGCCTGTTTGGTATCAGCGACCACCTCGAGATCGCTATTAACAAAGGCAATGCCAGCGGGCTGCTGGGTTTGAATCTGGGCGATACGGTGATCATCAATTTTGAATAACGTTGCCTGCCTGGCGTTTGTTTTCGCTTTAGGTTCTCATGGCAGCGTCAATTTTTTTTTATTATACCCCCAAAGATGCAATGCTGCTTAATTTGGCCGGGATTTAGTATAGAATTATGGCAAGAGGCAGAAGTACTTTAAATAGTGGCAACAGGCAGAAAGAGGAATTACCCAAAGCTCAGATCAACCGCGAAACCTTAAAAAATATATCCAAACTACTTAGTTACCTCCGGCCCTACCGCGCTAAATTTTTTGGTGCAATGTTCTTTTTATTGCTTTCGAGTTTGGTGGGACTGGCTTTTCCTTCATTTATTGGAGGATTTATTGACACGGCATTGGGCCAAAAGACCAGTGACTTCCTACCCTCAACAATAAAAGGAATTGGCGTTTTGGCACTACTCGTTTTATTTGGACAAGGCTTTGTATCATATTTCCGAATATTATGGTTTGTTCAGGTCGCTGAGCGCGCCCTTGCAGACATAAGGCGGGATACCTATTTTAAGCTAATCACTCTCCCAATGAATTTCTTTTCGAATCGAAGGGTTGGAGAATTAAATAGCCGCATTTCTGCAGATTTATCGTAGATACAAGATACTTTAACTACAACCCTTGCCGAAATGACGCGGCAGTTAATATTTTTAGTAGGTGGTATCTCATTTTTGGCTATCATTTCAATCAAGCTAACATTATCCTTATTGGTGGTTTTGCCTGGATTGATAGTAATTGCTATTTTCTTCGGAAGATTTATCCGTAAAATATCACGCAAGGCGCAGGATAAATTAGCCGAGTCGAATACAATAGTGGAAGAAACACTGCAGGGAATAGCTAATGTTAAAGCCTTCGTCAACGAATCCTTTGAAGCCGCCAGATATAGTACAAACATCCGTGAAGTGGCAAATATTGCTATTACCGGTGCAAAATACCGCGGGCTTTTCGCTTCTTTTATAGTATTTGGTTTGTTTGGTGCAATTGTTTGCGTGGTTGGCTACGGGTGTTTATTGGTTAGCCACCACGAACTCAAAGTTGGTGATTTGTTAAAATTTTCACTGTTTTCACTTTATGTTGGCAGCGCTATGGGTAGCTTCCCCGAAATGTACGCCAACGTACAGCGGGCAGTTGGTGCCAGCGAACGCGTACTGGAGATTTTGGCGGAAGAAGGCGAAGACGTATCCATCAATGATACCGAGAACGAGATCAAACAAAAGATAAGCGGTGAGATAGCTTTTGAGCACGTTAATTTCCATTACCCTTCCCGGACTGAAATTGAAGTATTGAAAGATGTTTCCTTTGAAGCAGGCAGAGGTCAACGTATAGCGCTGGTTGGGCCGAGCGGCTCAGGAAAATCAACCACAGCTGCGCTGATCCTGCAATTCTATCATCCGCAAAGCGGTACCATCCTGTTCGATGGCAAACCAGCAAGTAATTTTTCGCTGACGGATATCCGCAACCAGGTAGCTATTGTACCCCAGGATGTTTTGCTTTTTGGCGGTACCATCCGCGAAAATATTGCCTATGGCAAACTAAAAGCTACTGAAGCAGAAGTTTTACGTGCTGCTGAGCGTGCGAATGCCCATGAGTTTATCAAATCGTTCCCCGAGGGCTATGATACCATTGTTGGCGAACGCGGTGTAAAGCTTTCGGGCGGACAAAGACAACGTATTGCCATCGCCCGGGCATTATTAAAGAACCCATCGATTTTAATTTTGGATGAAGCAACCTCGTCCCTTGACTCCGAATCGGAACGTTTGGTGCAGGAAGCACTGGAAGAATTGATGAAGAACCGAACTTCTATTATCATTGCACATCGCTTATCAACCATACGCGATGCCGATAAGATCATCGTGCTGGAAAAAGGCAAAGTATTGGAAAGCGGCACACATGAGGAACTGGTGGCTGACGAAAAGGGATTGTACCGTTATTTGAGCCAGTTACAGTTTGAAGTATAGCAGATAGTTGATAGTTCATGGATCACAGTTCATGGCCATTGGGACTAAATTGAAACCATGACGATTGATAAAAAAGGTTGCGAATTCAGTAGCACAATGATCGATAAATTATAAAACACGAACCATGATCTATGAGCCATGAACTATGATCCAGGATCCATGAACTAACGAAGAATGAAACTAACCATACACGGCGCAGCGCGCCAGGTGACCGGAAGCATGCACTTGCTGGAAGTGGGCGCTTATAAAATACTGATCGATTGCGGGCTGGATTATGAGAAGGATCGGAACATGATCGATAACGAGAATTTCCCTTTCAATCCGGCAGAAATTGATGTGGTAGTACTTACCCATGCGCATATCGACCATTCGGGTAATTTACCGACCTTGGTTCGCCTTGGATTTGCGGGTCAGATTTTGTGTACCCCAGCTACGGCTGACCTGACCGAATTGCTGTTGTTTGATTCGGTCAGCATTTTCCTCAACAAGACCGCTAAAAAGAACAAACATAACCGCAAAAAACATCACCATAGTTCGCAGCAGCAACCGCTGTACCTGCAAAAACATGTAATGGATACCATGGAACGCTTTGTTACGATAGGCTTTAACCGGCCGTTTCGCATCAATGGTGATATTCAACTAACTTTCGTGCCGGTAGGTCATTTGCTGGGTGCAGCGGCGGCTATATTTAGAGTAAACGACAACGGCGAAGAAAAAACAATTGGCTTTACCGGTGATATTGGTCGCCATAACTATCCTGTATTAAACGACCCAGAGCCATTGCCAGCGGTTGACTACCTTGTCAGTGAGTCCACCTATGGAGGTCGCTACCACACCAAAGATAAAACGGTGGAGCAGGCACTGGTGGAAACCATCGAGAAGGCCTGCATCAAAGAACAAGGCCGACTGATTATCCCCGCATTTAGTATCGGACGTACGCAATCACTGGTTTATTCATTAAATAAAATATTTACCAGCGGTCTGCTCCCACCCGTCAGAGTTTTTGTGGATAGCCCGATGGCAGTTGCCGCTACTGAGATATTTCGCAAGCATCATAACCTGGTAAACTCTGATGCGCGCCATTTCTACCAAAGTCAGGGTGATGAGTTTGAATTTGATAACCTGGTTTATACTCAAAACCTAAAGGACAGCAAGCAGGTATCCAACTATTTCGAGCCCTGTATCATCATATCCTCGGCCGGTATGCTGGAAGGTGGCCGTATACAGGATCACCTGTATGAAAACATACAAAATTATTATTGTACCATTCTGTTCATAGGCTATTGTGCCAAAGGCACGCTGGGCTTTCGCCTGCTGCGTGGCGACCCCATAGTACGCATTAAAGACCGCGAATTGGCCGTTTATGCCACCATCAAAAAAACCGACGTCCTCAGCGCCCACGGCGATCATGAGGATCTGATGAATATTGCCCGCGCCCAGGATAAAACCAGGCTAAAGAACATCTTCCTGGTGCATGGTGAGGATGAGAGTATGGAGGCATTGGCAACGGGTATGGAAGAGGAAGGTTTTGTAGTGACGATACCCGAGAAAGGATTGGGTTATGAATTATAACGTACTTGTCCTTGCTGTAAAGGACAGTATAAAATCAAATCCTGTCTATCAAAAAAAAATCCTTCAATCGTGTCCAAAAAAAAGCACGAACCCCATTTCCAGGCATTCGTGCAATTCGCTATAATTCGTGAAATTCGTGTCCCTGCTTATTATTTTTTAAAGTGCCCGATGATCAAACTAGCCAGTTCAACACCGATGCGCTCCTGCGCTTCGTTGGTGGCAGCGCCGATGTGCGGGGTTAGCGATATCTTCGGATGTTTCAATATCTCTTCGCGTGGCGTAGGTTCGTTATCGAACACATCTAATGCAGCGAAGGAAACATGACCACTATTCAACGCGTCGATCAGCGCTAATTCGTCGATCAGACCACCGCGGGAGATGTTCACCAGGCCAACACCTTTTTTGGTCTTAGCCAATTCTTCAGCACCCAATAGAGCTTTGTCGATAAATGGTGTATGCAGGGTGATGAAATCGGCCGTGGTAATAATCTCTTCTAACGTTGCCGTTTTAACCGAGGCTTTAACCTCGATACCACCACCTAAAACCAGATCCAGTTCAGGGTTGAACGGGTAAAGATCATAAGCGATCACATCCATGCCAACACCTATGGCAATCTTTGCTACCTCTCGGCCTATACGACCGAAACCAACGATACCCAATGTTTTGCCACGAAGCTCAACACCTTTCGCATAGGCTTTTTTAAGGTCGTTAAATTTAGTATGACCTTCTACCGGCATTTTGCGGTTGCTATCAGGCAGGAAACGTACGCAACCAAACAAGCTTGCAAAAACCAGTTCAGCTACCGATAATGATGATGAAGCAGGCGTATTATAAACTCCAATGCCTTTTTCTTTGGCATATTCAACATCAATATTATCCACACCCACACCACCGCGACCGATCAGTTTCAGATTCGGGGTAGCGTCGATCAAGGCTTTGCGCACTTTGGTGGCGCTGCGCACTGTGATGGCGTCGTATTCATTTAACCTTGCAGGTAATTCGTCCTGCGGAATGTTGTTGGTATCAACAATAAAACCGGCATCCTCCAGCATTTTTTTGCCTATCGGATCGATACCGTCGTTGGCTAATATTTTGATCATTTTTTAGTGATTTGTTAACTTGTGATTGGTGACCAGTAAACGCTATCAATCCTGATACCTAATAACTGATACCTAATCACTACTATCTATATTTCTCTTCAAATTCCTGCATGGCGTCTATCAGCACATGAACACTGGTAATCGGCAATGCATTGTATATCGATGCCCTGAAACCACCAACACTACGGTGACCCTTGATTCCTACGATACCTTTTTCATCGCAGTATTTCAGGAATGGTTTTTCATGCTCAGGATTTTCTACTACGAAAGTAACGTTCATTTGTGAGCGATCTTCCAAAGCAGAAACACCTTTAAACAATGGGTTACGGTCGATCTCGGTATATAAGGCTTTTGCTTTCGCGATGTTTTCCAGTTCGATACCAGCAACACCACCTTTTGCTTTCAACCAACGTAAGGTTAGCATAGCAACATAGATAGCAAAGCATGGTGGCGTATTGTACATAGAGCCGCCTTCAATCTGCACCTGGTAATTAAACATTGCAGGGATGGCGCGACCCGTTTTACCAAGGATATCGTTTTTAACCACAACCAGAGTAACACCAGCAGGACCCATATTTTTTTGAGCACCAGCGTAGATCAGACCGAAATCGGCCACATCAAATTTGCGGCTGAAAATATCAGACGACATATCGCAAACTACCGGAATAGGTGATTTAAAGAACTTTTGCAGCTGCGTGCCGTAGATCGTATTATTCGAGGTGATGTGGATATAGGCTGCATCCTCAGGAATAGTAAAATCCTTAGGGATATAGTTGAAATTAGTTGGCTTTGAAGTAGCAACTACTTCAACCTGACCGAAAAACTTAGCTTCTTTTAGTGCCTTATTTGCCCAAACACCACTTTCAACATAAGCTACTTTACCACCATCGGGCAACAGGTTATAGGGTGCCAGCGCAAACTGGGTGCTTGCCCCGCCTTGCAGGAACAAAACTGAGTAGCCTTCCGGAACTGCTAAAAGTTCTTTTACCAATGCTACCGCTTCGTCTAAAACAGATTCAAATTCAGGGGAACGATGCGAAATTTCAAGGATAGATAATCCAGTTCCATTAAAATTCAAAACGCCCTCGGCAGATTGTTTTAATACTTCGTGCGGTAAAATGCCTGGTCCGGCACCGAAATTATGTTTCATAATTTTATTTATAAGGTAATTTTAGCGTATTAACTAATTTTATATTTGGTGTCGCAAATGTAGCGAAATTGTTAACGATTAAACAGTTTGTTTGCGAATTTTTTATAACAAAGGCCATTTTTATTAACAATAGTTCATAAAAACGGATTAATGATATTGATTTGACAAAAAAATCTCAGTGTTTAAGCTTGCTTATAGCTTCAATAGGATCTGGAGCAGAAAAAACCGAATTTCCTGCCACCAATACATTAGCGCCGGTATCTAACAGTAGCCGTGCATTATGTTCGTCAACTCCGCCATCAATTTCTATGTGTAAATTTTCATTGCTGCCGGAACTCAATTTTACCAGGTCGGCTATTTTTTTGTAGGTATTCGGAATAAACTTCTGTCCGCCAAAACCCGGGTTAACCGACATGATCAGCACCAGGTCCAGGTATTCTATAATATCTTCCAGAAAAGCGACGGGAGTATGCGGATTTAAAGCCACACCTGCCTTGCAGCCTAGTTCTTTGATCGCGTTCACCGTCCGGTTCAAATGCGTACAAGCCTCAAAATGTACAGTGATGATCTCCGCCCCTGCCTTGCTGAAACGCTCAAGATAACGGTCGGGATCAACGATCATCAGGTGAACATCAAGCGGCTTTTGCGCATGTTGCCTGACTTTTTCTACGACCGGGAAACCAAAGGATATATTAGGAACGAACAGGCCATCCATGATATCAACATGTATCCAGTCGGCATCGCTGCGGTTTAGCATTT
>Ga0364867_10682_pt1 | contig 14591 bp, 10 predicted proteins | sample ExccelAu500001D4_3_FD_206915 | JGI IMG/M metagenome (GOLD analysis project Ga0364867, IMG submission 206915) | Enriched cells from Trout Bog Lake Hypolimnion, Wisconsin, USA - BchlTB.Aug13.5000.01.D4 | ecosystem: Environmental > Aquatic > Freshwater > Lake > Hypolimnion/Profundal zone | place...
AGTCCTTTTCTTTCTTTGCCCTTCTAAAGCAGCGTCTCCATATTCTTGAGCGCATTTTGTAAATTCTCTGAAACTTTTGCCGTTGCTTTAATGGTCGAACCAAGCTTGTTAATAAAGAACTGGGCTTCTGCATCACTCTGAAAAGGTTGTGACATAAAAGTCGATACTTCCATAAAGTCATCCGACAAGCTTTCAATTTTCAAAATACGTGCTAGACCATTCAGAGGCGCCATGATTTTTGCTCCAGACTCCATCTCTTTTAACTCAATGGTGCCGGCCTTTAACTCATTTTCCCCTATGACAGCGACATACTTTGCTTTAATTTGATTGGCGTAGGTCATGAGTTTATTTAACTTTTTCCCCGTAAAGTCCATTTCGGTCGCAATTCCCATCTGTCTTAATTCATGCAGAAGATCAAAGCATGTTGGCTTTGCTTCTTCCCCCAAAGGAATAATGTAAAGCACCGGACGCGGGACTTCAGGTAAGGCGATTTGTTGACCGATCATCGTTTGAATAATGCGTTCAATTCCGGTTCCAAAGCCAATAGAGGGAAGGTCTGGTCCTCCAAGAGTTTTGAGTAAGCCGTCGTACCGACCGCCTCCACCCACACTATTTTGCGCTCCGAGTTCACCTGCTGTGATCTCAAAGACGGTTTTGTTGTAATAATCCAGTCCACGCACTAATTTGGAATTAACTTCATAAGGGATCTTTAATTGATTAAGCAAGCGCTTAACCGCTTCAAAGTGAGCACGGCATTCGTCGTTTAAGTGGTCGTAAATAGACGGTGCGCCAGCAGTAATTTTGATATCTTCAGGATTTTTTGAATCTAAAATGCGTAGAGGATTTTTCTCAAAACGCACTTTACTGTCTTCTGAAAGCTGGTCATAAAACTGATTCAAATACTCTTTAAGAGCTGTTTTAAAGGAGGCTCGCGATTCGCTATCGCCAATCGAGTTAATATTCACTTTTAGATTATGGAGTCCAAGTCTGTTATACAATGTGTAAAGCAGATCGATAGCTTCCACATCTTGTTCTGGAGAGGCATCGCCAATAATTTCGACACCAAATTGGTGGTGCTGACGATAACGTCCCGCCTGGGCACGTTCATAGCGAAACATCGGACCGATATAAAAGAGCTTATGAATTTGTTTTGATTGTTGTAGTTGGTTTTCTACGAACGCGCGCATCACAGGAGCTGTTCCTTCGGGTCTTAAAGACATCGACCGGCCACCTTTATCGATAAAAGTGTACATTTCTTTTGAAACAATGTCGGATGTTTCACCAACACCCCGCGAAAAAAGCTCTGTTCTTTCAAATGCCGGAGTACGAATTTCTTGAAATCCAAAGTCTTTCGCTGTCTGTCGCATGACGGATTCGATATAATTCCAAATGTAGGATCCTTGCCATTTATCTCGGGGTTGATCGGGCAAAATGTCAAAAACACCGGGAGGAATAGGAACGCTCATTTTAAATCCTTAATCATTTAATTTGCTGGAACCAAATCGTAACACTCAGTAAAATTTTAGTAAAGGATTCAGAGAGGTATAGAAAAATGGATTGTTCTGATAGTAGAATGATGATGCTAGAAGAAGTATGTGTACAAACAATTTGTACGAATTTACTCAATGCCCCTAATTCACAATTAATAGATTTGTCAAAATCAGAGTTATCTCAAGACTGCATACGAAAAATTTTTGACCATCTGAATTCACCCTTATGTGAAGATCAGCGGTCAGATCACCTATTTAACCGTATTAAATCTATTTTGCCAGAATATCTTGATTTAAGCTCTTGGAAACTTCAGCACGCAACCTTTATGCAAATTGCGTTTCCATCTTTTCAACCTCAACTGAGACACCTAGCTCTATCGCCATCTTCTTTTGGCTCCCAATCGATTACTCAATATGCGATTTTCAGCAGTTTAAATAAAATTATTGCTTCCCATCCTGCTCTAATTTCGATCGACCTTGTTAGATTTTCTTTTTTAGGAGGGGTATTAAAAGGGGAGTTAACGCCATTGTTAAACCAACTTGAATGCGTGGCTTTAATAGATTGCACGGGGGTAAATGTTAATTTTTTGGAAGATTTTTTGCCCTATTTGCCTGGGTTGCGAAAACTGATCATTGAAGGAGATCCCGATATTCAACAAGTAGAAATCCCTCCCAGAGATGATCAAAATCAACTTTGGAATAGAGAAGAGTTGCTTGGAGGATATCTGGGAATTGATGAGCCGCTGATATTAGAATATCAAATCGGTCCTGAAGATTTCGACGAACCTCAGCCTAATTTTGAATTTGCGGTGCCAGCAGCTAAATGTTTAACTCTTAAAAATGCCACTGTGATGAACTCAGAATTTGAAGAACTCCTTGTTTTATTGCCTGGCTTAAAAAAATTAACATTAGTTGAATGTGATGAGATAAATATTGAAAATGCAATTCCCACACCACACACAAACATCGAGTACCTTGAGATTTATAATTCCTACGTACCGGCTGAAATATTTATTAAATTGCTACAGATGTTCCCTAATCTGAAGGAACTTCATTTAGAAGAAGGGAATTTTTCTAGGCAAACACTAGAATATATTTTAATTTATGGAATTAGTCTAACCAAACTTACCTTTAAAGGTTTTCGTACAGAAGAAGAGACTGGAAATGCAATTATCGAGGATTTTGCACGCTGTTTGCAAAATAGAAAACAATACATTGAATGGGAGATTTTATTAGATTTAGGGACTCCAAGTAATTTTATGACTCAAGCTCTTCCTGCAGTTGGTGAGACACCGCCTGAATAAACTCATAAGCTTCCTGAATCTGTTGATGCTCTAAGGCCGCTTCTTCTACAATAGCATCCAGACCAACAGCTTTGGCAAAGGGGAGAATGTCTTCAAAAGGCATAGGCGCATGTTCTTCATAAAGCTGATAGAGATCTTTACGAATGTTTTGCTTTTCTTTGTGATCTAAGTGTTTTAATTCTAAAAAGGCAGCTTCAAACTGCTCTTCGAATTCTTTTGAATATTCCCGCAAATGGTTTTTTAATAAAGTGGTCATGCGGTCAGCAAGCGGAGAGAGTTTTTGCTCGCGGCCATGAGAAAGCGCTGACAGTTGGAAGAAAAGAGGATGCGTTTCATCGATTTCTTCTGTCAATTCCTCGTGTGCAATCAGATTGTGTCCAATCAGTTGGTAGATATCGGGATGCAGCGAGTGCAAGATGATTTTTGAACTCACCGGTGGAAGGATGCGATCTTCAGGTTTGAGTAAACGGGCTTCGCTGATTTCTTCTTCTTCATTAAACTTTAAATATCCCATCAGAAACTTAATTTGAGGGGCAAACGTCATCAAGGCTTTTTCTTCTTGAACAGCAGATTCCACACTTTTGGGAGAATAAAAAACAATATTCGGAAATTGCGAAAGCAGCGCGGCATCCTGTTGCAACTGGGAAAGTTCAAAAGAAGCATTTTGCGTGTTTTTGGTCAGGCTTAAGGCTTTTTGCATATAGGTTTCACCAAACTGGTAATAACGCGGCGCATTATAGATATAATTCTCAGCGCCAGGAAACTCGTCAGCTAATTCAGGTGGTGGAGAAAATTCCAGATCGCTTGTTTTTGCAGCGAGCGCAGAAAGCGGCAATAAGGCTCCGCGTTTGACAAGGTTGGCAATATCAGTCCCGTTTGCTCCTTCGAGGGTGTTTGGATTAACGAGCAAACGGTTTAAAGCGCGTAGATCCTGAACTGTGTGCAGTTTCATGTTTTCGGAGTCGACGATAATCGCGTTTTTCGGAATGAGCCATTGCAAAAGGCTTGGGATAGGTAAAGCGATGACTAAGAAGCGTGAAAAATTACTGTTTGTGTAGATCCTCAAAATATAGGGCGTGTCGGTAAAGTGACCGTGTGAGTCAATATTGGCTAGAGAGATATAGTCGGATGACATAATGGCAGATAAACTGTTTTTCAGGAATCCTGGATCGGACCAGTTGTGCGCCTGAGGGTTGATGTGGTGGGTTTGGGCATAAGCTAAAGCCATGGCCACATCAGAAATTCCTTTGGCAGCGGTGATCTCCTGTATATCTGTTTTGTCATTCATATTGATGTACACAACAGATAAGGTAATGATAGTGAGAGCAAGCAGAGATAATCCCAGCGTGAGCATTAACTTCCAGTTACTTTTGGGAGGAGCGGCTAAGACAGGGGCAGCTTTCTTTTGGGCATAATGCCAGCGTTTCTTTTCTTGATCGGAATCTTGAGTAATTAGATCAGATTTAGATTTTTGGCTAGGCTGTTTTGGAGCCGAAGTGTTTTCTTGCGGCAAATCGTGATCTTCATTTTGCCAGCTTTCGCTTTGGATATCCAGATTACGCAGTTCTTTTTCTAAATCAAAGTCCGCATAGATATCTTTTTCTTGTTTATGCGAATTGATCAACGATTCGAGTTTTTCAAATAAATTGCTATTGGAGTGGAGTTTGGGTTCTGATAAAGGAGGCGGTGAGTCGACAACGCTACCTTCAAAGGAAATGAGTGTTTGGCCAATTTGCAGGATATCTTGATTAGTTAAGAGTTTTTTACCAAAAGGGAGACCATTGAGTGTGACAAAAGGATCATTGGCGACATTGAGGATTAAAAAGAGATTTTTTTCGCGAATAATTTCGATGTGGACACTTTGTAATCGGGCGCCTTGGAGTGGAAGGTCGACTTTTTGGGTAGCGCCGGTACCTATCGTGACAGATTCTTTGTCAAAGAGATAGCTGACAGGGTTAGATTCTGGATTGAGTGTAAGTTTTATCATAGTGTGCCGTGCTAGAGTTCTAACACATTTTTGTGCACTGCGTCAACACCCATTGTTTTATGAAGCTTGCCTTTTAAGAAGTTTTGCCTTTTAAGAAGTTTTGCGTGCCCGTGAGCGTTTTAGCGACCGCGATAGAGAAGATATTTGAGCTCTGGATGTAAAACAAAAAAATAGTGGGTAAGGAACTGGATCATCCCAGTCCCTTCCCGTTACCGCAATAGGGTCAATTCCCTATATTTACCAGCGAGCAGCTTTCCAGCACTGGGCGGTTCCAATATGTTTACCCCTAGAATAGGGGAGTAATTCTAACAACGCAATCTTGCTCTGTGTAGGTCAAAGCAGCTAAGGAGGCCCATCTTCTCGATGTGCTTGATTGTACAGCGCCAGTTATCTGTTAACCATATTCGTTTATGTTTCATACACCGAATACGTTTCCTTATCCACCTATCCATTTTGTAAAATGATGTTTTCATCGTACTGAATTTGGGTACATGTTCACGCGTAGTTAGGAAAATCGCTGTGCGATTTTCCTAACTACGCGTAAAAAATGATAGATATTTTTTAGCTAGAAACCAAAAGCTGGGGAAACGTATGGAGCTTCTTCGCTAGAATAGAAAGCAGACAGAGCTTTCTTAAGAAATTCAAAAAGGTTATGACCTGTTCTTTTCAGAGTTCCGCATACTGTACTGATCGTTTCGACAAAGCGTTGGCCTCGATAACTTCTTGTTCCGTAGCTTTTCTTACGCCATAATACAATTTTACGTAAGTCTCTTTCAGCAAGATTATTTGTCGGCTCAACATCAGAAAACTTGGCAAATGTCCATAATCTGTCAAAACGCTCCAAAATATTTTCACAAAAATTTCCGAAATCGTTACTCCCACTTGCAAGTCCATCGATCAAATGATTTTCAAGGCGCTTTCGTGAATGTCGTAGTCGATGGTCTCGACTTTTCAATGATCGTGAACCTTCTCGATATTGTCTATGACTCTTGCAGATCGCTCGAAGCTCTTTTTCGATATCGCTACCGATTTCCCCGTCGATTCCTTTTCTTTCCCCAAATTTTCGAAAGTCTCGAATCAAATGAGCCAGACAATACTGTTGGTCATTGCTGACGTTATTATAGACTGCATATCGATCAGTCACCACGGGACTTGGTGCCAATTCACCAACGAATTTATGAAAGACTTCCTTGCTTCGATGTGCATCTATCTTAAAGCATACTGCCTGTGAAGTGCTTGCCACCCAGACATAACCGTTCTTTCCTTGATTTCTCCAAGATGTTTCATCGAAATGTTTGCATAATATGCTTTTGGTCACAACTCGATGGATCCTATGGTATACCTCCGCAATTGCACGCGTCACTCTTTCTTCTACGTTAATGATAGAACCCTCGCAAATCTCAACACCATACAGATCTTTTAAAAGTAGCATGGCATCGCGTTTTGAGAGGTGAAATGCGCCTGTCAAAGTTGCAATTAGAGCCATCAAACGTGTTCCGAATGCTGAATTAGGAATGCCTTTTGGCAAACTGGCCGTAGAACAATTGCCACAGCATGCACATTTGTATCGAAAGCGGTTAAATTGCGTGACTATAGCTTTTACTTCTGGGAGCTCTATCTGCTGCAAGCTCTCTGACGCATATTTGCTGAGTTCATCAGAGCCGCAGTCTGGACAGTTATCCATACAGCAATCTAGGAATTGGTCGACTTTTTCGAGAGGTATTAGGGTTCGATTTATTCCACTACGAGATTTTTTCTTGTTGCCTTTTTGATCGTCACTGTTGGGTTTCCGATCTGATGAAGGAGGTTTAGAACTATTCTTGGAATTTTTATTGAGGCGTTCTTCAAGCTCGGTAATACGATCAAGAGCTAGTTTTAGAAGATTCTGTGTTTTAACCAAAGCTTGTAGCGTGGCATCAAGAGAATCTTGTGTGTGTTTAAGACGGAATTCTAGTTCTTCATAAGTCGGCTTCATGCTGCCAAAATTAATATAAAGACGAATTTAAATGTAATAAAAAAATGTTTTTTGTGAGGCTTTTGCGGAATGTTTTGGGAGGTTATGAAAAAGAAATTTATGGGTAGTTAAGGAAATCGCGCAGCGATTTTCTTAACTACCCGTGAACATGTACGAATTTGGGACTAAAATAGTTAACTGTGCCTCTAATCACTCGATTTAGTCGTTTAATTACTTCTTTATCTAGATTGTGAGATCTTGTGGTTATATCTCTAATACTATTCTTAAACTTCTCTCTGGATTTTATTCTCATTTGAATAGAAGAATTCTTGATTGAGAAACCTAGAAAGTCAAATCCTTTGGAGAAGTGACTTACTTTTGTTTTCTCTGGACTTGTTTCAAGTTTCATTCCATTTAAGAAATTTTGAACTAATTCCAGCGCCTTCTTCGCCTCGGCTTCGCTTTTACATAGTATTACGAAATCATCTGCGTAGCGTACAAAGTTGAAGTCATGTTCATCTAGAAACCAGTCTAGATGATCCAAGGTTATGTTCGCAAGAAGAGGAGAAATTACTCCGCCTTGAGGAGTGCCCTTAAGGGTTGGTGTAATTTTCCCTTCTTCCATTACGCCCGAGTTGAGGAGCTTTTCGATCAGATTTAAGATATTTCCATCAGCTATCCGGGAAGCAAGTGAGTTCATGATTAAATCATGTGGAATATTATCAAAGAAACCTTTGATATCTACATCAACCACATATCTACATCCCTGTTTAGCGTAATGCATTAAACGCTCAACAGCTTGATGACAATTGCGTCCCATTCTAAATCCAAAAGAATTATCGTGAAATCGACTCTCAAATATTGAATTGATTAGTCGGCGTATTACCTCCTGAGCAATTCTACATTTGATAGTGGGTATTCCCAGTGGGCGTGTTTTACCATCCCCTTTTGGAATATACACACGTCTTAAAGCGACTGGTTGATAAGTTCCTTTTTTTAGCTCTCTCATTAAAGAAAGTAAATTGTCGGAAAGATTCTTCTCATACATTGAGATAGTCATCTTATCGATACCAGCAGCGCCTCTATTTTTCTTAACTGCTTTAAAAGCCTTAAGCATCAAATCTTCATTTATTCTCCCAGTGAGAGAATGAACCTTGATTTTATCGTGAATAATATTCACAGATCGTTTCTCCATGTCATTATTACTGAGAGATCATTTCCTGTTATTCGAGATGTCTCCTAGTGATCTATCAGCTTCTCCCGAAGAAAAGAGGGGCAGTTTGACCCTTACTGACAGACTAGCCGTCTCATAGAATTTCAAGTATGATCTCTTCACATTTTCGGTGGATCCTTTTGATTCTTTTTTTTTTTAAAGAATCTCCTCCGGATCCGCTCAATAACCCTAATCTAGCAAGAGTTGGAGCACTCCGTGCTAACCGTCACATGACTAAACCTTTCGTTCCCTTATAGTTTAGTTTACTCACACTTGTGAGACGACGTGGGTTCTCCCTGGGTCAAAATATAAACCATTTTCACAAGGCGATGTCACCAAACACCCACTAGATCCTTCGAAAGTAACTGGTCATCTTACGAAGAGAGCGAGAAAAAAAAACTCACCCCATGCTTCCGAATGATAAGGATCTTGGCATATCTAATAGGCCGAAACGTGGCACCTCCCTATGTATCAATAACTGGCTCCTCCGTCATTAAGGTTGCCCTTAACGCTAGCTCATTCCCCGAAAGGGTTCTGTTATAGACTTCTGCACAAAACTCAGATTTGCACAGGTAAGTTTTGAAGGTTGATTTCCTCCTCACTGTTTGAGACTTAGTTTATATTCCTGCCAGTCGCGCTTACCGCAGAGCTTGAGAAAAAATAGAAATTTCCCAAGCTCTTCCAGTTTGGATTTAATCCATTTTTAAAAATTTTTAACTTTTTTTCTCAAGTTTTGTGGGAATGCTGATCATATGTCAGCACATTTTGTTTTCTGTTCCTCACTTTTTCTTTGTTCCACACTGGGGGAATCTCTTTTAAAACGAATACCCTAATTTAAGACTCCTTAAAATATTATGCGTTAACACGTGTAAATTTAAGACGCTACTAACACAGCTCATTCCTCTAACTAAAAGTCGATTCAACCCTCTATTTCTCATGCCTGCATTTGCCCATTCTGAATTAGAAGCTCGATCTTTATAAATTTCTTTAGCTTCATCTAAACCCATTCTAACACGCCATTCTGTCAATTGGTCATCTTCTCCGGGCTGTGGCGTGTTTTTAAATGCACTTTCTTTTGGATTTACATATACCTTGCATTCTGATTTTTGTACTTTAATAATATCTTGGTGATGTAAGTAACCTTGATCTACAAGAAATTGTTGGGGCGTTTTCTTATATCTTTCTTTAAGCTTATTGAACATGGGGGATAATTCCCCAAAATCTGAGCCTCTGTTAGTTATGTAGTTTCCAATAATAAACTTAGACTCAGTATCCACGGCGAGTTGGAAGTTATAAGCAGGACTGAATCCTCCATGATTCATTTTCATTTTTCGGGCTGTAGGATCAGTTGTAGAGGTTCTTATTTCAGCTTTTTCTTCCTCTGTCAGTTTTTTACGATGTTTTTTTTTACTATTAGCTAAACTTGTTACTGACTTTGTGTGTTCATTAACAGCTTCGGTGACTCGTTGCAGATGATCTTCTGTAGCTCTTTTTTTTGCCGCGGACTTTCGATTAAGACACGCCGTTGCGTCCTCATCAAGCTCTTCTCTTAGAGCTGCGACTTGTTCTTTAGCGACTTTTAAAGCATCTTTAAGAGTAGGTTTTCGCCTAAAGGAAGAGGTTCCAGCTGATGCTCTTACACGCATTCCATCTTGCGAAACTCGTTTTAATGAAACTAAATCTTTATGTATTAGACGAGAGATAATTTGAGTAGTTAAGTCATCAAACTCTACAGAATTATTCTTTCTAAAATCAGAAATCGTATGATAATTTACAGGAACTCCTCCGCATAACCATTTGAAGGCAAGATGTTCTCCGCAGTAACGATCAATAACACGAGCGCTTCCAATTCCTTCTACAATAGCATAAATCCAAAGGGCTAATAAAATCTTAGGATCAGTTGCTGGTCGTCCTGGATTACAAGATCTTGAAAGTATTTTGTTAAAAAATAACGATAAGTCCATTTGATTAATATAATACCAAATATTACGAACTTGATGATCTTCTGTAATTAAATCATCTAAAGACGAATTAATAAATTCAATTTGATTTCTAACGGGAGACCTTACTCTTGGTTTCCCCATAGGAAAATCTGTTTTATTTGGTTCCTTGTTACATTCTGGAATGGGGAATAGGAGAAATTGTTCGTTCATATGCACCTGTGAATAGGATAGTTGTTTAAGCCTTATCTAGAATATGGTTTCATAAAAAATACAACATATCATATGCTGAAAAATATTTCTATATATATTTAAGATTAAGTGCCTTAAATTTTTTCACAAGCTCGCAAAGGCGCAAAGAAAGAAAGGCGCAAAGAAAAACTAAAGACCATTAACAATTCGAGATATTCCATCTTTAACGTGGCTGCATCCAAAGTTAATAAGAAGACCTAATTTGAAACCTGTCAATTTTAAATAAGTGCGCAATTGCGCTTCGTGAAGAGGATGCGTTTTTTCAGTCGCTTTAATTTCGATAACGACCTTATTATTTACCAATATGTCTACATACAATGGATCTTTAACAGCGACTCCTTTGTAGACTACCTGCAAAGGATACTGTCTTTGGATTTCTAATCCTTGGAGTGCAAGTTCATGATCTAAAGCTTCTTCATATATGCTTTCAAGAAGTCCAGGCCCTAAAGTGCGATGTACTTCAATTGCAGCACCAATGATTTTATACAAGAGTTCATCTTCCATCTTTGCGCCTTTCTTTCTTTGCGTCTTTGCGGTAAATTTTTGTTTTATTTCCAGAGTTCAATACTATATATTCTATCTACAGTAGGTGTTCCAGGCTTGCATGCCGCCTTGGATATTCTTCACACGCGCAAAGCCCGCTTTCTTCAAATACGATGCTGCCACCGACGAACGAAACCCACTTCCACAAATCACCCCGATATCGCTATCTCGTGGAAGGCTATCCAACGAATCTTTAAGCGTACTCAAGGGCATATGCAGCGCTTTCACAATATGGCCCGCATTCCATTCAGCTGTTGTACGCACATCAATAATATACAAAGCCTTCTCAGCCTCAGCGTCCATCTGCCTTGCTGCTTCCATCACGGTAATCACAGGCAAATTTTCCACCTGAGAGCTTGGCTTTTTCTTAATCTCATCCCATGTGCTATGGCCTACAACTTGCTCAAATCCTGCCCTTAACAACATTTCAACAGCTGGCATCCCTTGCTGTTGATCAAGAGCAATCACAAACAACTCTGCCTGCTCATCAAGCACGGCACTTGCCCATTGACGAAACGCTGGTCCCATCGGAATATTGATCGCGCCTTTAAGATGGCTTTCGGCAAAAGATTCTGGGTCTCTTATATCAATCACATCCATGACTAAACCTGATACTGACGGTTAATGCCTTCAAAAAATTCGCCGCGCAAAATAGGATTCGTGTCAAACTCGCCACGCAAAACATTGGTAATGGTATGGCTGTTTTCATCTTCAATACCGCGGGCAATGACGCAAAAATGCTGGGCTGTAATCGAGACGGCCACATCTTCTGTATTTAAAAGAAGTGCCATCGAGTCCGCAATTTGGGCAGACAATCTTTCTTGGACTTGTGGCCGTCTTGCAAAATAACGCACAATCCGTGGAATCTTGGAGAGTCCAATTAACTTCTCATGGGGAATGTATGCAACATACGCTGTCCCATTCATTGGCACAAAGTGGTGCTCGCAAAAACTGCAAAAATTCACTTTGACAAGAACCATGTTCGATTTGCCATTGTGTTGGAAATTGTCTTTAAAAAAGCTAATTTCCGGAAATGCTGCCGGATCTAAGCCTGAGAAGATCTCGTTGACGTACATTTTCGCAATTCTCTGCGGTGTACGTGCAAGTGAATCATCTTCAAGATCAAGACCTAGCACTTCCAAAATATCGCGAAACCTGGTAGCGATAAAGTCGATTTTTTCCTCTTTGCTTAAATGCGTATGTTTATGCTTGATAGGGGAGGGGAATCTAGTTTCTGAAGCAGGTGTAGCAAGTACCTGTAGAGGATTTTCCTTGGTGTTATGACTCATAATTTTCCTTGTTGTCTTTCTATTTCTCCAGCTGCGATCGCAAACGCATTCGCGACATTGAGCGAATTTTTGCGTCCTCTCAGCGGGATTTCAATGATATAATCGGCTTGCCTTAACAAAACCTCGGAGCATCCATACTCCTCATTTCCCATCACCAGCGTAAATGTTTCAGGAAAAATGAAATCAAAAATAGAGGTGGCTTCTGTTCCTGTTTCCATGGCAATAATCGGTCTCGGCAAATCCTCTAATGTGATTAGCGCACCTATCTGTTTGCAGTTTACCCACTGCTCTGCCCCCATCGCTGCATCGCGTACTTGCTTACAATCAATAAACGGCGTGTCTTCTGAAAAGTAAAGCGTACCTAATGAAAACGCTTCGGTCGTTCTGATCATGCTACCGACATTGTGCGCAGAACGCACATGGTCAAGGTAAATGGCGATCGGTCGATTCGGCGCTCCGATTTCCTTATCCCCCTGACGTATGCAAGGCAGAAGGTTGTGTTCTTTGAGGTTCCTCTTCGCCAGTTTCAAATGGTGATGATACCGATCTGCGATTGTCTTTAAAGAACTGTCAGGTAAACCTATACTCCGGCCCTCATCAAACTTTGAATTTTGACTGGCTGCGACTTTGTCCAATCGATCCTCCTCGTCACCCTTCCCATTAAGGGAAGGGCCTCCTCGTTCGGAACGCAAGGCTTCGATTGGACTTTGTCTCGCAGAGTCAAAATTCAAAGTTTGATGAGGGCCGGAGTATACCCCGTCCATCCACTCCTGAAGTTCCTGATAATGGTTGACAAATCTTTCGACAGGTTGATCACTTAAATGGGCTTCATATATACTCATCGCAGTTGAATCTGAGGGTTTTGACGACGTCGTCTCTGCATCAAAATTTTTGTCTTCACTCGCGCCTTGCCAGAGGCAATGTTCGCTCGCTCCAGACGAAAAATTTTGAGCAGCCTTCTTGTCAAAATTTCTCAGATTCAACTGCGATGAGTATAGTTTACGCAAAAGTTCGGCACACTTCTTGTGCTGCTGTTCTAAAGGAAATGCTAAAAACTTGCGCTTTGTAAATTCAATCATTTTTTCGTTTTTAAGTATTCTTCGAGTGGTCCATCGAAAAAGATGATTTTATCATCTTCATAAACAATCAGTTTATTAGCGACTGTCCCGATCAAATCACGGTCATGGCTCACGACGATTACTGTCCCTTTATATTCATGCAAGCCCCAAGCCAAAGCAGAGACAGCTTCAAGGTCAAGGTGATTATTTGGTTCATCGAGTATGATGACGTTATGTTCGGAAAGCATCATTCCAGCAATAATCAGACGCGCTGTTTCTCCTCCGGATAAAGAGCCGACGTTTTTAAACGCGTCGTCTCCTGCAAATAGCATTTTACCCATGACACCGCGAATCTCTTGATCGTAAATACCTGGGCGCTGTTCTTTTAACCAATCAAATCCTGTGACTTTGTTTTTCTTATCGACAAGTTCTTCGTGGTTTTGCGGGAAGTAACTAATATTCACTTGGTGACCTAGAGTGACAGTACCTGCATCCGGCTGCAGTGCTCCAACCATTAATTTAAGTAGCGTTGTTTTACCGGCCCCGTTGTTACCAATAACTCCAATGCGATCCCCACGCTTAACTTCTAAATTGAACTTTTTAATGACCTCTAAATCATCATAGCTCTTGCTCACATGATCCATTTTTAAAATGATTTCTCCAGGCTGTTTACTCATAGGGATAAAACGCACGTAAGGACGCTGAATGTTGGATTTTTTGAGTTCTTCAGGCTGCAAACGTTCAATTTCTCGTACGCGTGATTGTACCTGACTTGCCCTTGTACCTGCGCCAAAGCGTGACACGAATTCATTTAATTGTGCGATCTTTTTCTCTTTACTCTTTACTTCAAGCTCAGCACCTTCACGAGCAGCTGTTTTAGTCGCTACCATGCTATCGTAGTTTCCTGGATAGATAATAATGGTATCGTAATCGATGTCGGCGATGTGTGTTGTCACCGCATTCAAGAAATGGCGGTCATGGCTAATGACGATTAAGGTGCCTTTGTATCCATGGAGGAAGGTTTCTAACCAGCCAATAGATTCCATGTCAAGGTGGTTGGTCGGTTCATCAAGTAGTAGTGCTTGCGGATCGCCAAAAAGAGCCTGGCAAAGAAGAACGCGGAATTGAATGTCTGTTGGGACGACACCCATTTTTTGTTCGAAGTATTCGTGAGGAACACCCATCCCACTGAGGATGACTTCTGCATCAGATTCTGCGGTGTAGCCATTTTCTTCGGCGATGATGCCTTCGATTTCGCCAAGGCGCATTCCCACATCATCAGTCATTTCGACTTCATATAAAGCATCGCGTTCTTCGAAGGCTGCCCAGAGGCGACCATTGCCCATAATGACAGCATCGAGTACACGATAGTTGCTAAAGGCTTCGATATTTTGTCTTAGGATACCAACACGTGCAGGTAAAGTGACAGTTCCGCGAGTTGCCTCTTCTTTGCCCATCATAATTTTGAGGAGGGTTGTTTTTCCGGCGCCGTTAGGGCCTGTTAGGCCATAGCGATTACCTGAATTAAAAGAAGCAGTGACATCATCGAATAAAACGCGGC
>Ga0364867_10359_pt2 | contig 14540 bp, 4 predicted proteins | sample ExccelAu500001D4_3_FD_206915 | JGI IMG/M metagenome (GOLD analysis project Ga0364867, IMG submission 206915) | Enriched cells from Trout Bog Lake Hypolimnion, Wisconsin, USA - BchlTB.Aug13.5000.01.D4 | ecosystem: Environmental > Aquatic > Freshwater > Lake > Hypolimnion/Profundal zone | place: USA...
GTTCATCCTGTGCTACGATGAAAACGACGGCTTCTATGATCAAACACCTGCGAGCAGACGTGGCCGCCGCGGGTCCAGGGCGAAATGATGATCGCCGGAACGCGGATGCCCAGGCCGATCGGCAGGCCGCCCACGAATTCATTCGGGGTCCCCGCCGGCGGCGTGATCGGCACGGCGTGATCATAGAAGCCGTCGTTTTCATCGTAGCACAGGATGAACACCGTGTTGGACGACAGGGACGGATTGGAAGCGAGCGCATCGAGGAATTGCTTGGTCAGGGCTTCGCCGCTCTGGCTGGAATAGGGCGGATGCTCCGTCTGAGCAGTCGGACCGATGATCCAGGACACGGCCGGGAGCGTGTTGCTAGTCACGTCATTTTGGAACTGGGTGACCACGTTGGCCGCGAAAACATTGCCGTTGTCATGCAGCGGATTGCCGGCGGCAGCCTGCTTGTACACGGCGAACCAGGCCAGCGCATTGTCGTCGTAGTTATCGGACTGCTGATAAATCTTCCAAGAAATCCCCGCTTTGACCAACAGTTCGGGATAGGTGACCCAGCCCGGCCCCCAGCCGAGGGAAGGCTCGGTATTGTCAATGAGCGGACCGCCGGGATAAGTGGTGCCATTGACCGGTCCCGGTGCCACTGGGATCAATCATGCCCGTCATCACCGAGACGCGGTTCGGGTCGGTGGAAGCCAGAACGGAACAATGATAATCGTCCAAAATCGTGTAGGCATCGGCCAGTTGATAATAAAACGCGAGGTCGCTGCGGTTGTAATAGGCCATGGTCTCGGTGCCCTTGTTCGCAATCCAGCCGTCGTTGCGGCCGTTGTTGATGGCGTTGTGGGTGGCGGTCCAGGAATGGTCGGTGTCGTTGATGCAGGTGACGGAGGTATGATAGGGCAGCTCGTAGCTGGCACCGGAAGGCTGGTAAAGGACGCTGTTGCCATTGGTGAGGATTGGCATGCTGCGATCGCTAAATCCGTGGACGCCGTGCAAGCTGCCGAAGTAATGGTCGAACGATCGGTTTTCCTGCATGAACACCACCACGTGTTTCACGTCGGCAATGGAGCCGGTGAGGGCGGCGGGCTGGATGACGAGGGACAGCTGGTTGTTGGTGTCGAGCAGTTGCGCGGAAAGTCCGGCCGCGGCGAGCCAGGGCAACTGCACCAGGGCAAACGAGCCGGCCCCGCTCTCCGTGCCGTGTTTGAGCAGAAGATAAGTTCCCGAGGCATTGGTGGCAATGTTGCCGGTGGCGGACACCGTCACCTTCCCATTCAACGCCAGAGCGCCAACGGTCAGCGGATTGTTCGCGGTCAGCACCAGCGAAGCCCCGGCGGCCAGCGTGACGGGAGCGTTGACAACGCCCGTGCCGCCCAACATGCCACTGGCGGCCACCGCGACACCGCCCGCGGTGGTTTTGCCGGTGATGTACAGGGTCGCGTTATTGACGGTGAGGCTGCCGCCGAAGTTATTGGTTCCCGCGAGGGTGAGACTGCTGCCGCCAGCCAGATTGACCGACAGAGCGCCCGTGCTGTTTTGAATTTTGCCTCCATAGACCGTGTTTGCGGTATTCATGACGGTGAGCACCGGCGAGCCGCCGACACTCAGGTTATCAACCGTGCCGTTGCCAGAGAGATTGTTGATGGCGGGGCTGAAGCCGTGCAGGTCCAGGGTGCCATTGACGGCCAGATTACCATAGCCAGTTCCACCCGGGATCGCGGCGGCGGCACCCAAGACCAGAGTGCCGGCGGAAATCGTGGTATTACCGGTGTAGCTGTTCGTCGTGGCCAGGATCAGCACGGCGCTGCCCTGCTTGGTGAGCGAGGCACTGCCGGTGATGCCAAAGCCGCCGCTGACCGAGTAATTCTGCACGCTGTTGCTAACCACCACGGAGTAAGGCGAAACATTGGCGACGTTGAGAGCAACTGCAGGATTGGCGGCGGAATCGTCCAACACAACCGCTTCGCCTTCGACGTAATCAATCGGCGTCACGCCGTCAGAATTCAAAACCCAGTTCTTGGGCGCAGCCAAAGTGTTGACGCTCCATTCCGAGCTCAAGGCGCCGCTCCAGCGCGGGACGGTCACGCCGGTGACGACGAGATCCACCGAGGCGTTGGCGGTGTTGTTGGACAGCACGCCGATCACCCCGGCCGGCAGTGAGCCCAATTGGAACGCGGCGAATCCGCTGCCGCCCAGCGCGCCTTTGTAGGTCAGCAACGGGTATTGGCCGAGCGCGGCAAAATTGCCACCCACATTGATCGTCACCGAACCACTGCCGCCGTTGAGCACCAGTCCGTTGTTGTTCGTGACATTCAGCAGGGCGTTGGCGGCCAGATTCAGGACGGCCCGGTCGCCGCTGGCGCTGCCGAGGGTCAAGCCTTTCAGGAGCAGATTACCCGTCTGATTGCCGGCCCCGGTTTCAATGGCCCCGCCGCTTTTCACCGTCACCAGACTGCTGATGATGCCGCTGCCGCCGAGCGTGGCGTTGGTGTTGACGGTGATCGCGCCGCCGCCGGTGGCGCTGTTGTTGAAGTAAAGTTTGCCGCCATTGAGCGTTGTGGGTCCGGAGTAAGTGTTCGAGCCCGTCAGCGTGAGGGCAGCGGAACCGTTTTTGATCAGGCTCAAGGTGGGAACCAGGGCGCCAGTGGCGGGCGAACTGTATTCCGTGAACCAGTCGGAAATATTCCCGTTGAAGGTGAACGGATTGTTCTGGGTGACGGTGAGGGTGGCCGGGCCGACATTCGTGCTGGTGGCGCCGTTGCCGTTGGCGATCTGGGAAGTGCCGTAGGCGGTGGATTGCAGGTCGGAGATCATGGCGTTGAAACCATACAGGAACAGGCGGGAACTGACGCCCTGGGCCGGATCAAAAATCAGCACATTGCCCTGGGTCAGCGCATTGACATTGCCCAGATAAACCGAGCCGCGCTGGATTTCGAGCGGGCCGGTAAAGGAGTTGGAGCCGTTCAAGGCGAAGGGCACTTCCATGGTGTTGGTGCCGGGGGCAAAGCTGTTCTGGCCGCGCAGGGTCAATTCGGCGGAGCCCATGATCGATCCGGCAAACTGGCAGTCGCATCCAGTCAACCCAAGCCGCGCCACTTCGTTCCGGCCGCTCCAGCCGTAAATGGTGCGGTGCACCGTGCCGAGGTCCAGGTTGCAGGCCAGCCGGCAGCCGTAATCCGTGGTGCCGCTGTGGTTCGGCCCGATGTTGAGATCGGAATAGGATTCAATCGAATTCAGCAGGGAAGCCAGTTGCATCGTCCCCGCGCCGACGGCGTCCACCGCCACGCTGGTGGCGTTGACGTTCAGGTTCACCACGGTGCCGGAGATCCGGGCAATGGCACCGGCGGCAATGTTCAGGGTGGTGCCGCTGGCGACATCGAAGGTGTGATCCTTCGGGAACGCCAGCACGCCGGCGTTCACCACGGAAGCGCCGCTGTAAGTGAGATTCCCCAGCAAGGTCAGCGTGCCGCCGCCGTTTTGCTGGACGCTGCCGGTGCCGGCAATGTCATTGAAGTTGGTAGAGATGTCCGAACGGTTGAAGGCCAGGGTGGCCATGTCCAGCACCGCCCCCGCGCCGAGGGTGCCGGAGCTGCCACCGGCGCCCACCTGCACCGTACCGCTGTTGATGACCGTCGGACCGCTGTACGTGTTCGTGCCGGCCAGAATCAAAAGGCCGCTGCCGGAATAATCCAGCTCCACCGAGCCGCTGGTGTTTTGCACCGTGCCGGAGAACGTGCCGGACCCGGAACCGGTCGCCGTCAAAACCGCTGCCCCACCGGCGCTGACATTGTCCACCACGCCGCTGCCGGAGATATTGTTCAGCGCGGGACTATTGCCGGCGAGATCGAGTCTGCCATTGACGGTCACATTGCCCGCCCCGACACCGCTAGGAATTGCACCCGCCGTCCCCATCACCAGGGTTCCGGCTGTGATCACTGTCGGGCCGGAGTAAGTGTTGGTGGTGTTCACCGTCAGCGTTCCCACGCCGTCCTTGGTCAGGCCGGTATAGCCGGAGAGGCTGCCGGATCCGGCGAGAGTGTAGGCGTTGACATTATTGGAAACGAGAATTCCGTTGGGCGTCACCGTCGCAGCGAGATTGACAGAGGCGTTGGTGGCGGAATCATCCAGCACCACGGTGTCATTGTCGGCATAGGCGGCAGGGAGTGCCGTGCCGGTCTGTTTCCAGACAGTGAGCCCAAGCAGATCCCAGTTGTTGGTGAGGTCGCCCACCCAGGTGACGGACGGGATGGTCACGCTGCTGACGACCAGCTGAATTGCGCTGGCCGCAGTGTTGTTGGTCAAATAGGCGACCGCCTGATTCGGGAGCGAACCGAGCACAAACGATCCGGAGCCGCGAATCGCGCCGAGATACGAAACGATGGTATAAGTGGCCGGAGTCAGAGCCGGCAGCACGCCGGTGACATTGACCGTGACCGTGGCGTTGTTGGTCAGGCCGTTGGCATTTTGAATTGTCAGACTGTTCACGCCGGCGGGATTCGCTTCGCAATTCAGGGTGACGGCGTCCGTGGCCGGATTGGCTCCGAGCGCCAGGCTCCGGAGCGTGAGGGAACCAAGGCCGGTGCCGCCGCCGGCTTCGAGGGCGGCGCCGTTGGTGGCGCTGACGGCGGCGGCGATGCTGCCGTTGCCGCCGAGGGTTCCGCCGGCATTCACCGTCACCGGCCCGCCGCCGGATGAGGCGGTGTTCATGAACAATTTCCCGGCATTCACCGCCAGGGTTCCGCTGAAGGCCACGGGACCGGTCAGGGTGAGCGCCGCCGGGCCGCTCTTGATCAGGCTCAGCGTGGTGGCCGAGCCCACATTGGTGCCGGCGTATTCCAGATTCGTGTCAATCAGAGTTCCGGCATAGGTGGCCGGATTATTCTGGATGACCGTCAGAGTAGCCGGGCCAATGGAGCTGGGATTCCGGTTGCCGTTGGCGATGAGCGCGGTGCCGGCCCCGGTCGAGGCCAAATCGGAGACGGTGGTGTTGTGGCCGTAGAGAAAGAATTTGCCACTGTTGCCGGCCGCGACATTGAAGCGGAGGACATTGCCGGACGGGAAAGGGCTGGCCGCCACGTTGGTGCCCAGATAGACCGAACCGCGCTGGATTTCAACCGGGCCGGTGAAGGTGTTGACCGCGTTCAAGCAGAACGGGGTTTCCATGAGCTGGCCATTGGAGCCGATGCTGTTGTTCTGGGCGATGAACGTCAGGCCGCCGGAGCCGCTGATCGGTCCGTTCAACTGGCAGTCCGCCTGCAAACAGCCGTACACATCCACGCTGGTGTGATCGGTCCGGCCCCAGATGTAACGCTGGGCGCTCCCCAGATTCACCGGCGCGGCAATGCTGCAACCCCAGTTCGCCGTGCTGTTGGCCGTGGTGTCATTCGCGGCAAAGGAAATGTCCGGAGAATTCGCATTATTGTTCGTGGCGGTGAGGGCCAGCGTGCCGGCCCCGGTGACGCCAACGAACGGTTTCAAAGCGGAGCTTTCGTAGATCGACAAAGTGCCCGAGGATTGGAGCGTGGCCCCGGCGGCGATAACCAGGGTGTTGGTGTCGGTGGCGCCCAAACCGCCGCCGCTCGTGGTGTCGCCCGCCAGAATCAGTGAGCCGATGCTCAGCGTACCCGCATTCACCACGAGGTTGCCGTTGTAACCAAGGTTGCCGGCCAGCGCCAGGGCGCCGGCACCGTATTTGGTCAACGCCGCCGGACCACCGCTGATAGCGCCGGTCATGACGACGCTGTTCGCGGCGTTCGTGCCGGAACTGATGGACGTCGCGGATTGGAGCACGATCGGATTGGTGAAGGTCATGCTTGAATTGAAAAGCAGATCGCCGTTGGTGCTGTTGTTGGCATCGCCGTAAATCGTGCCGGTGCCGAGCGCCAGCGAATTGTCCACCTGCACCACGCCCCGGTAGGTTTGCAGGCCGCCGGCATAGGCGACATTGGCGCTGGCAAATTCAAAGACCGTCGTGGCATCGCCCGCCGTGTCGGTGGTGGTGCGCAGAATCAAGCCAGACCCGCCGCCGCTCACGGAACCAGCCAGCGTCAGCGGGCCGGACTGGTTCTTGGTCAGGACGTAGGTGCCGCTGGCGTTGGGGAGCGTGAGATTGTTGCTCAGAGACGCCGCCGCGCTGGTCGCCACCGTCAGAAATCCGGCCGTGCCGCCGGCCAGATTGGCGGTGACATTCACTGGGCCGGAACCGAGTCCGCCCGGAGCGCCGATGATCAGGCCGCCGCCGCCAATCGTGGTGCCGCCGGAATAGGTGTTGCTGGAGTCGAGCGTCAGGGAGCCGGGATCGGTGAGATTGAGGGCCACCGAGCCGCTGGAATTTTGGAGTTTGCCGGTGAAGGCGGAATTGACGCTGTTGGAAACGGTCAGGACCAGGCTGCCGCCCGCGCTGACGTTATCCACCACGCCGACCCCGGAAAGATTGTTGAGGGCAGCGCTGTAGCCGGCCAGGTCCAGCGTGCCGTTGACCGTCACGCTGCCGGCAGCCGGTCCGCTGGGAATGGCCCCGGCGGCGCCGAGAGCAAGCGTGCCCGCCGTGATGGTGGTGCCGCCGCTGTAGGTATTCGTGGTCGCGAGCGTCACTTTGGCCGCGCCCAGCTTGGTCAGGCTGGCCACGTTGTCAATGACGCCGGGGCCGGTGATCGTATAATTGTGAACCAGATTGGAAAACGTCACGACGGAGGGTTTGACAAGGGCGGCCACGTTGACGGTGAAATTGGAAGCGGTATCATCGAAGGTCACGGCATTGCCATTCGTAAAATAGGTCGGCGTGGCGGTGCCGGACTGCACCCAAACGTTGCTCAGGGACAAATCCCAATTGTTAGTAGGAGCACCCACCCAAGTCACCGAGGACGAAACCACGACGGGAACAACGAGCTGGATGGCGGAGACGGAGGTGTTGTTGGTGAGATAAGCGGCGGACGGCAGGGCGGGAATCGCGCCCAGGACAAACGTGCCGGTCCCCTTCACGGTGCCGGAATAAGTGAGCAGGGTGTAATTGGTCGGATTCGTCAAGGGCAGCGCGCCGGAGATATTGATCGTGGTGGTCCCGTTGTTGGTGAAGCCGTTGGCGTTGGTCACGGCAAAACTGCTCGCCAGCCCCGCGCCGGTGCCGGTTAAATTCAGAGTGATGGCGTCGGAGCCCGCAGTGCCCAGACTCAGGTTTTTCAGCGTTAAAACGCCGCTGCCGCCGCTGCCCGCCTCGAGCGCGCCGCCCGCGGCCACCAGCACCGTTCCGCGCACGGAACCGCTGCCGCCCAGGGTGCCGCCGGTGTTCACCGTCACCGTATTGGTGCCCGAGGTGCTGTTGATATAGAGCTTGCCCGCATTGACCGCCGTGGTGCCGCTGTAGGCCAGCGTGCCGCTCAGGGTCAAATTCGCCGAACCGTTTTTAATCACGCTCAAGACCGTGGTGTTACCCGTGGTGGTGTTGGCATATTCCACATTGGTGTCAATGAGCGTTCCCGCGTAAGTGGTCGAATTATTGGCAGTAATCGTCAGAGTCGCCGGACCGATGGGGCTGGGGTTCCGGTTACCATTCGCGATCAGGGCCGTGCCCACCCCGGTGGAGGAAAGGTCGGACACGGTGGTGTTGCGGCCATACAGAAAGAATTTGCCGGCGTTGCCGGAAGCCACACTGAATTGCAGCACATTGCCGGAGGGAAACGCGTTGTTGGTGCCCAGATAAACCGACCCGCGCTGAATCTGAACCATGCCGGCAAACGTATTGGTCGCATTCAGACAGAAGGGCACCTCCATCGGATTGCTCCCGGTGTAGGAATCCTGCGCAATAAACGTCAGCCCCGCAGCCCCGGAAATGGGTCCGCTGAACGAGCAGTCGGTCGTGACCGTTCCATACTTATCCACGCTGCTGTGATTCGTCTTGCCATGAATGACGCGCTGAATCGAACCCAAGGCGACCGGCGCATTGATTCCCGTGCCCCAGTTTGCAGTCGAATTATCGGTGTCATTGTTGTTGAAATAGATGTCCGGATAAATCGCACTGTTCGTCGTGGAGCCCAGAATCAAGGTTCCAGGACCTGTGACGGCCGCATAGGTGGCGGTGCCGTTGGCGGTGAGAAACAGGGTGCCCGCGCTGATCGTCGCATTGCCGGCGGCGATGCTGAGAGGCGCGGCCGAGGTGAGCGTTGTGGATGCGATGGTATTCGTCGTGCCGCCGCTGACCGCCGTGACCGCCACCAATTGTGCCAGCGCCAGCGAGAAAAGCAGGGCCGAAACCGGATGGAAAATTCCCGTCAAATTCTGGGCTTTTGTTTTCATAGCAAAATATTTTTCACCGACACCTCGATGGCGGTTTCATCAGCTCATAACGCCAAGATAATGAATCCGCCCTTTTATTACCGATGAGATCTTATCTTAAAACGGAAAACCTATCGTCCTCGATTGGGACATGTTTGGACTGTTATTGGACATTTTTCATACTGGTAAGCATTAGCGATAATTCTGGGTGATTCAGGGATATGCGGATTGATCCGGACGCGAAGTCGGCGTCCGGTATGCTGGAAAACGATTTATGTTGCCATTTTGTAGCTTTGGGGCGGTGACCGCCATCCAAACGCCATAATTGCCACCGGCCTGTCATAATAAGCTGGACAGATGAGAATCTCAGGACGTCGTATTGTTTGGGGTACAACGAAGTGTCATCCGGAATTCCGGATCAGTCTGGAAGGAGAGTTGTCTCCCCCATTTGCTCTTGTTAGGGTGAGGTAACCGGATTGTGACTGCGGATCGCGACCCGATTTCACACGAATGTCTGAATTGATTTTATACACGAGCAATCGGTTGGAGACGCTGGCGGAAACACTGGCCGGCCAGGTCAGGCGCCCGCTCCGCTCCCCTCTCGATCCGGAGATCGTGCTGGTGCAAAGCCAGGGAATGTCCCGCTGGCTTAAACTACAGCTGGCCGGGAAGCACGGCATTTGCAGCAACTGCCATTTTCCCTTCCCCCGCGCCTTCTGCCTTGAAGTCTTCAAAACGATTATTGGTGAGCTGCCGGCGGAAGGCGGATATGATCCCGAGGCGCTCCGCTGGCGGATTATGCAGGCCCTGCCCGGCTTTTTGAAGGAACCCGAATTCGCACCGGTTCGGCATTATTTTGGAACCGATGCGGATGAGCGGAAGCTTTATCAGTTGTCCGACCGGATCGCCAACGTCTTTGATCAGTATCTGGTGTTCCGTCCCGAGCTCATTCAAAAATGGGAGTCCGGCGAAGACCGCGACTGGCAGGCCCGCTTGTGGCGTGCCGTCAGCGAACCGTTCCGCGAACAGCATCCCGCCGCGATTCAATCCCGACTCATCCGGCTGCTTGAGGAGCCCGGCGGCGGACTGCCGGGACTCCCGGAGCGGGTCTCCATTTTTGGCGTCTCCGCGTTGCCGCCCTTTTATCTCAATATTTTCGCGGCGCTGGCCCGGCATATCGAGGTTGGCCTGTATTTATTGCAACCCTGCGACCAGTATTGGGGCTGCATCAGCACCCCGGGCGAACAGGAAAAGACGCTGAAACGCGCCGGCCGGGGAGCCGCCGAAGGCGCCCAACTCCATCTGGAATCGGGCAATCCGCTCCTGGCTTCCATGGGAAAACTCGGCCGGGATTTCCTGGATCTGCTCCTGGACTCGGGCGACTGGCAGGAACCCGGCCAAAGCCTCTTCGCGCCCGGCAGCGACCAACGGCTTCTCTCCAGCATCCAAAATGACATCCTGCAATTAAACGGGGCAGAGGACGGCGAGAAAGTGAAGCGGAAAATCACGCTGGCGGATGATTCGGTCCAGGTTCATTCCTGCCACAGCCCGCTGCGCGAATTGGAGGTGCTGCAGGATCACCTGCTGGATTGGTTCAATCACGATCCGGAGCTGACCCCGCGCGACGTTTTGGTGATGATTCCGAAGATTGAAGAGTATGCGCCCTACATTCAGGCCGTGTTTGGTTCGCCGGATAAGGAATCGCATCGCATTCCCTTCAGCCTGGCGGATCGGGCGGCCAAATCCCAAAGCCATCTCATCGACACCTTCCTGTTGCTGCTGAACCTCGCCGATTCGCGGCTGGGCGCCAGCCAGGTGCTCTCAGTCCTCGAGTCCGCACCCGTCTGCCGGAAATTTGACCTGGACGAGGAGGCTCTGGAGAGGATTCGCCAGTGGATCGGCAAAGTGCGAATCCGCTGGGGCCGCGACGGGGAACACCGGGCCGGACTCGGGCTTCCAGCCTGGCCGGAAAACACCTGGCGACACGGATTGGACCGGTTGCTGATGGGCTACGCGCTGGCCGGCGAGGACAAGGCGCTCTTTGACGGTATTCTGCCCTATGACGACATTGAGGGGCATTCGAGTGAAGTGCTGGGCCGGTTTGCTGATTTTATCGACAGCCTCTTCGCAACCCTGGATGAGCTCAAAGCCAGCAGGCCCCTGAAAGAGTGGGCCGCCACTTTTCAGCGGACCCTGTCCCGCCTCTTCGAAATCACCGAAACGGAGACGCAGGAATTGCAGGGGCTCAACGGCTGCTTTGAACAGCTCACCAACGCCGCCCGCCAGGCCAACTTCGAGCAACCGATGGGGCTGGCGGTCGTTTTGGAGCAATTGAGCCGGAGCCTGTCCGAGGATGTTTTCGGAACCGGCTACCTCACGGGAAAGGTCACTTTCTGCGCCCTGAAGCCGATGCGCAGCATCCCATCGAAGGTGATTTGCCTGCTGGGAATGAATGACCAATCATTTCCCCGAACCACACCCCTTTTGAGTTTTGATCTTATGCAGCAAAAGCCCAGGCCGGGCGACCGCTCCTGCCGGGATGACGATCGCTATTTGTTTCTGGAAACCCTGATATCGGCCCGGGAACGCCTCTATGTCAGCTTTGTCGGCCAGTCGATCAGGGACAACAGTGAAGCCCCTCCCTCGGTGCTGGTCAGCGAACTGCTCGACTATGTGGCCGAACGCTACGAGCTCGAGGACCCGGCGCAGCCGCTCATCGACCGGATCCTGACCCGCCAGCGGCTGCAGGCTTTCAGCGAGGCGTATTTCCAGGGCGGCCGGCTTTTCAGCTATTCCCAGGAGAATTTAAAAGCCAGCCAGGTCCGACGGGATGCGTTGGTCGATTTCATGCCCAAGCCGCTCGCCGCCGCGGATCCGGAATGGCGGCAAGTCACACTTCAAGCGCTTCAATCTTTTTGGGGGAATCCGGCCGAGTATCTGGCAAGGGAGCGAATGGGGATTTACCTGCCGAAGATTTCCGCCGCAGTGGAGGATCGCGAGACGTTTGAAATACCCGGCCTGGAAAAATACAATCTGCAGCAGGAACTCCTCGAGCTCTTGCGCTCCGGGCAATGTCCCCAAACCGCCATCACGCGGATCAACGCCGCCGGCCGTCTTCCGGCGGGAAATCCGGGGGAGGCGCACTTTGCCCGGATTCTCCAGGAGGTTGAGAATTATTACGAACGCCTGAAACCCCATCTGCCGCAAACGCGTTTATCCGCGATCCCCGTCAACCTCGTCATCGGCCCGTTTGTTTTGAGCGGCAGCCTGAGTCCCGCCACGCCCCGCGGACTCCTGTCTTACCGGATGGCGAAGATCAAGCCCAAGGACCGGCTCGAGGCCTGGCTGGAACATCTGGTCTATTCCGCCATGGCGAACGAGCCCGGGGCCAGCGTGACCACGGTCATTGTGGGCTCGGATTCGATCGTCCGGTTCGACCCCGTTTCAGAACCTCTCCCCCTTCTGGAAAGCCTGCTTGAATCCTATTGGAAAGGCCTGACACAGCCGCTGAAGTTCTTTCTGAAAAGCTCATTCGCCTTTGCCGACGCCAGCGCCCGGGACGCCGGCGGCAAGGCGCCGGACAAGGCCAGAATCGCGGCGCTGAAGCAATGGGAGGGGGATGAATTCCGGGGCATCGATGGCGAGGGCGCGGATCAATACATTGCGCAGTTTTTCAAGAGCGCGACGGCGCTGGATGAGGATTTTGAAATCCTGGCGAACGATGTTTTTCATCCGATGCTGAAACATTCGCGGGAGGAAACCCTTTGAAAACCCCCGAGTCATTCAACCTGACGGAAACCCCGCTGACCCCGGGCGTGAGCCTGATCGAGGCCAGCGCCGGGACCGGCAAGACCTACGCCATCACGGCCCTGTTTGTGCGCTTGATTCTGGAGAAAGGAATTTCCGTGAGGGAAATTCTGACGGTCACCTACACCAAGGCCGCCACGGAGGAGCTGCGCGACCGGGTTCGCCAGGCGCTGGTTCAGGCGGCCCAGGCCTTTGCAACGGGGACAACGGATATCCATTATCTCCGGATTTTACTGGACCGATTCCAATCTCAATCCGGGGAAATGGCGGCCCGTTTGGAAAACGCCATCCGCAGTTTTGACGAGGCCTCGATTTACACCATCCACAGTTTTTGCCAGCGCACCCTGCAGGACCGGGCCTTTGAAACCGGCCTGCTGTTCGACACCGAGCTGGTCACCGATTTGTCGGCCCTGCAGCAGGAGGTGGCGGATGATTTCTGGCGCAACCATTTTTACGCGGCCAGCCCAACCCTGGTGGCGTTTGCGCTAAAAAACGGGATGGGCTTCGGTGAGTTTGCGGACCTGCTGCGGACCTGCAGCCAGTATCCCCGGCTGGAGTTTTTGTCGCCGGCCAAGGACCGCAGTCTGGACGAGCTAGCGAAGCGCCTTGAATCGGCCTATCGAAAGGCACAAGACCTGTGGCTCAAGAGCGCCGCTGAAATCAAACCACTCTTCGGCTCGGCGATCAAATGGGGCAACAAGCCTTACAACAACGACGCGGAAATAAATTCATATTTCCAACAGTTAGATGCATGCCTTTCGGGGAAGATGACGGATTACGGATCGCTGAACGCAGTTGAGGTTTTTTGCCCCGACGCAATGCTAAGTAACAGGAATAAGCGTCCAAAAATACCGCCGGCCATTCCTGCCCATCCCTTTTTCAACGCATGCGAAGAGGTCTGCAAAGCCGAGGCGACCTGGGTGGCCGGACTCAAGCTGGCTTTTGTGGACTATGCCAAAGCCGAAATCCCCCGCCGCAAAACCGACAAAAAAATTCAGTATTTTGACGATCTCCTGATGCGTTTAAGCGACACCTTGTCGGGTGCCGGGGGAGAGGCGCTGGCGGGTGGATTGCAGGAGCGTTATCAGGCCGCCCTCATTGATGAATTTCAGGACACGGACCCCATCCAATATTCGATTTTTCAGCGCGCGTTTGCCGGCGGAAAAACTTATCTGTTTCTGATTGGCGATCCGAAGCAGGCGATTTACGGGTTTCGCGGGGCGGACATCTTCACCTATCTGGAGGCGTCAGGACAGGCCTCCCATCATTACACGCTGGGGATTAACTGGCGCTCCGAGTCGGGGCTGGTGAATGCCGTCAACAAAATCTTCGACGGCAAACAGGATGCGAACAGCTTTGTTTTTGACCGCATCGGCTTTCAGGAGGCCAGGCCATCCGACAAGGCCGACCGGGAACCCCTGACGATTGACGGGGACAGAAAGCCTCCGTTTCAGGTCTGGTTTTGTCCGAGGGCCGGAGGAAAAGAAATCGCCAAGGATAGCGCCTTGAAGACGCTGCCGACGGTTGTGGCCGGCGAAATTGTCAGACTTCTGAACGGAAACACAAAGGTGGGAAATCGTCCGCTTAAACCTGAAGACATTGCAGTGCTAGTGCCAAACAACCGGCAGGCCGCGAAGGTGCAGGAGGCGCTGAACGCTTCAAAGGTGCCCAGCGTCCTCCACACCACGGCGAATGTATTTGCTTCCCGCGAGGCCTCGGAATTTAATCGCGTTCTCTCCGGCATCGCCACCCCGGGCGAGGAGCGTCTGGTAAAATCGGCTCTGGCGACCGATTTTCTGGGCTGGAACGGCGGCGAGTTGACGGATTGTTCTGAAACCCGGTGGCATGAAACCTTGCAGACATTTCACGAGTACCGGGAGCTTTGGAACCGGACTGGCTTTTATCGGATGTTCCGGCTGTGGCTGCAGCGCCAGCAGGTGCGCCAAAGACTGCTGGGTTTGCCCGAAGGCGATCGGCGACTGACAAACCTCCTTCACCTCGGCGAAGCCCTGCACCAAGCCGAATCCGAACGCCGCCTGGGATTGTCCGGCCTGCTCAAGTGGCTGGCGGAACAAACCGGACAAAGTCAAACGGAGTCCGAGTCCGGCGGATCGGAGGAACATCAGTTGCGCCTCGAACGGGACGACAATGCCGTGAAGATTGTCACCGTCCATAAAAGCAAGGGCCTGGAATACCCGGTGACGTTTTACCTCTTCCCATGGAAAGACTCCAAAATCACCCGGGGCAATAAAGAAACCGTTTTGTTCCACGACCCGGCACAGGAGCATCAACTGAAATATGACCTGGGCCCCGACATTGCGGACGGCCACCGGCAACTCGCGCTCAAGGAGGCCCTGGCCGAAAATGTCCGGCTGTGCTATGTGGCGCTGACCCGGGCCAGCCACCGCGGTTATTTCACCTGGGGCGGCATCAAGAATGCCGGGACTTCAGCGCCACAT
>Ga0364867_10685_pt1 | contig 14532 bp, 7 predicted proteins | sample ExccelAu500001D4_3_FD_206915 | JGI IMG/M metagenome (GOLD analysis project Ga0364867, IMG submission 206915) | Enriched cells from Trout Bog Lake Hypolimnion, Wisconsin, USA - BchlTB.Aug13.5000.01.D4 | ecosystem: Environmental > Aquatic > Freshwater > Lake > Hypolimnion/Profundal zone | place: USA...
CAGGTGAAAGAAACGGAAATACGGATACCGGGAGAAGCAGAGGAAACTCAGCAGACCATAATTACACCTGGGAAGGTGGTGGAAGCAGAAAACTGGGAGGAGGAAAAATTGAATATGCTGATTCAGGCAGCTGCGGAACAGCAAGAGGATGAAATGGCAGAAAGCAGCCTAAAAGCCGGGAAAATAGAAACCAATGAGGTAACGCAGGTGGAGCAGGTGAATGCCGGTTTCGGGTTGGCGCCAGGAAAGGTGAAAATGGATGAAGACTTTCCAGCTACCGTAATAGCGGCATCGAATGAATATATGGGCAGGCCAATGCAAATGATTCCTGTAAGGGTAAACATGGAACTGGAAAATCCAATAGAACTTCCTTTGGCGGTAATTGAAAAAACCGGGGAGCCCCAACAGCCCCGGCCCGAAGCTGAATCACCGGTTGAAGAAGTGGTAAAGGAAAGTATTGAAAATATTATTCCAGTCCCTGTTGCTGAAATTACGGAGCCTATTCAGCTTCAAATGCCGGAAACGGAAAACGAACCTGAACCTGAAACATTGCTGGAACACGAAATAATTTCAGAACCTGTAATGGAAAGTAAGGAACAGCTTGGCATTGACCTTTCTGAACCCGAAGTTATAATTGAATCCGAAGCATCCGGACCAGAGGTAGAAACCCAAACTGAAATAGAAGAACCTGCAATTGAAGAAGAAATAAATGAAGAACCGGTATTATATGCGGAAACCGGGGAGTTGGAAATTATTGATGAACCATCGGAGAAAACATGGCAGGAAATAAAGGAAATGGCTGAACCGGAAATTGAAGAACCTGTTTTGACTTTCCCCGAAGATGAAGAAGCGCCTGTTGCCGGTCATGATGGACAGGTTGAGGAAATAAATAAGCAATCCGGAGAGGTAGGTGAAACAGACCTCAATAACCTGATATTCCCTGTGTATGCCGAAGATTATTTCCTGCACCAGGGCGTTAAGGTATCTAAGGAAATTCCGGATGAAATAACAGAGCTGAAAGGAATACAGACAAGGGAAAAAGCCTTGATGGTGATGATGAGTTTTTCGGAATGGCTATTGCATTTCAGGAATACCTCTGAAAAGCAAAAGGAGGAGAAAAAAGACCAGAAATCGTTAAAAACCATGTGGCAGAAAGAAAAACTGGCTGCCGCTATGGAGGAGGAAAATGAAGAAATACCTGAGAATGTTTTTGAAATGGCGGTCAATTCCATTACCAGGGAAGACGGGCTGGCCAGCGAATCATTGGCTGATATATATATAAAACAAAAAAAATACGATAAGGCAATTGAGATGTACCGTAAATTAAGTTTGCGGAATCCTAAAAAAAATGCTTACTTTGCCGCCAAAATTGAAGCAATCTTAAAGGAAAAACTGACATGATACCATTTCTGACAATACTGATACTGCTGGCCTGTGTGATACTGGGTTTCTTTATACTCATTCAAAACCCCAAAGGGGGAGGGCTTACTGGCTCTTTCGGCGCTATGAGCTCACAGGTCATGGGCGTAAAACAATCTACAGATGTAATGGAAAAAGGCACCTGGACCATGATAGGCATAATAGGCGGCCTGTGCATAATAAGCGTGATGTTTTTCCAGAAACCGGCTTCTTTCGATAAAAATGGCAATGCCGTTCAGCAAAAATCGGCTCCGGCTAAAAAATAGTATTTACCTGCTTTTTATATTTGCAGCACTCTTTAACCCTAAGGAGTGTTGCGTTTTTATGTAGATACCTTAAAAAGGTCTTTTTGTAAAAGCCGAAGAACCATTTTGTCAATTTAAGCATTTTCACGCTCGTTGTCATCCCTCTTTTTTGAAGAAGGGTCTGGGGTGAGGCCCATGTGCGATTCACGAAAATTGTAACAGGCAGAACTTGTCGAAACGTGGCATGCTGAACTTTAAAATTAGCTGAACTAAGATTCCAGACTCCTGAATTTACCACTTCTGATTTTTAAAAATCACTCCATATCATTTTTATTTGTTTATTTAATGAATAACCCCTTCAAAAGTTCCTATAGTAAAGGTTAACTATGGTATTGCAACAGGTGGATGCAAGAATAAAAGACCAGATTGTCAATATATTCTTAACATGGGCTTCATTTAGCGCTAATTTCAATATTTAAGTTATTTTTGCAGTTTCACTAAAATATTTCTGGTAATGAGTCGAATATATCTCGATAATGCAGCCACTACCACGCTCGACCCTGAGGTGCTGGATGCAATGATGCCCTTTCTCACCGAAAAGTTTGGCAATCCGTCGTCAATATATTCTTATGGCAGGGAAACCAAGATGGCCATAGAGCAGGCCAGGAAAAGCGTAGCAAAAATACTTAATGCCCAACCCGGTGAAATTTTTTTTACATCAGGTGGAACTGAAAGCACCAATACGGCTATCCATGCCGCTATCCGCGACCTTGGCTGCAGGCACATAATCACCTCGCCGGTTGAGCACCATGCTACCCTGCATACAGTGGAATATATGGCGCATACAGGGCAGGCTACCTTAAGCTTCGTGAACCTTAACGATAAGGGGCATATTAACCTGAACCATCTGGAGGAACTGCTTGCAGGCAGCAAGGAGCGTTCTTTGGTTACCCTGATGCACGCCAATAACGAAATAGGCAACCTGCTGAAAATAAAGGCCGTGGGCGACCTGTGTAAGAAATATGACGCTATTTTTCACAGCGATACGGTGCAAACAGTAGGCCATTATCCTTTTGACCTCAAAAATATTTATATCCATTTTATTAATGGCGCGGGCCATAAATTTCATGGCCCCAAAGGAGTGGGGATTTTGTACGTTAATGAAGATATACGCATAAAGCCCTATATAAACGGGGGAAGCCAGGAGCGCAATATGCGTGCCGGCACTGAAAACCTGTATGGCATAGTAGGCTTTGCCAAGGCTCTTGAAATAGCCACACAGCGCTATGAACAAGACAGCGCCTACATAAAAGGGCTGAAGACCTATATGTCGGACAGACTGTTGGAAACTTTTCCGGGGGTAACATTTAATGGAGATGCTGCCGGAAGCAGCCTTTATACGGTGCTCAATGTGGCCTTCCCTATGACTGAGAAGAGTGATATGCTCCTTTTCAATCTTGATATGGCTGGCATTTGCGTAAGTGGCGGCAGCGCCTGCACCAGTGGCGCAAATTCGCTGAGCCATGTAATAAAAGCCATTCATAATGGTCATGCCTCGGAAATGGTGCCTATCAGGTTTTCGTTTTCACGTCACAATACAAGGGATGAAATTGATGCAGTTGTGGAACAACTCAAAGACTTGGTATAATAAGAATCAAAATGACATTTTTTAGCAGGTAGTGAGAAGTAGAACGAAAGGTGTAAGCCATAAAGCAAAATGAATTTTCATAATGATTCATTCCATAGAAATACGCAATTACAGGAATCTTAAAGAGTTGAAAATCAATGCATTTTCAAGGGTTAACCTTGTTACAGGCAAAAATAATGTGGGTAAAACGGCCTTGCTGGAGGGAATAGCCATATATGCCTTGAAGGGTTCTGTTTCCATACTGAACGAGATAATCAATGACCGGGGTGAAAATTTGCTGCCTGAGGAGAATACTGTGCTTGAGAACAACAGGCTTGTTTATGCATCCTTATTCAACAGGCGTATTCCTTCCTATAATAGTAAGGGAGCCTTATATGTAGGGGTAAATAATACGGACGGTAGCGCTTTCAGGGGGCTAAGTGGCAGTTCAGTTTCTTTGCGATTTGTAAAATGTTTGCAGCCCGATAATGCAGGAGAAAATTTCATGAATGGATTAAGACCCACCGAAGTTATTGAGGACGATGATAACCGGGACATAACCTTACCTGACAACCTGGGAATGGAAATTAGCTATAACAACAAAACGCATGTTATCCCTTTAAACATTGAAGTGAATGAAAAAGAAGCTAAAAACTTTCCAGGGAGCGAACGTTGCAGTTTTGTAAAACCGAATTGCGGAGATAACAAAAAGAATGAAACATTTTGGGAAAGGATTGCACTCACCGATAAGGAAGCCTACCTGATTGACGCATTGAGGATCATAGAACCCAAAATTGAAAAAATTACCTTTATTGGCAATAAGGATGGGGGGCGCATGGCTGTGGCAAAGCTCAATGATGAAAAAGCCATATTGCCCTTAAAAGCTTTGGGCGAAGGCATTAACCGCATTCTTTCCATAATCCTGGCCCTCCTTAACTCTGAAAATGGCTACCTGCTTATTGATGAATTTGAAAACGGGCTACATCACAGTGTGCAGAGGAAACTCTGGGACCTCATCTTCAAATTATCTGAAAAACTGGATGTGCAGGTTTTTGTGACCACCCATAGCCTGGATGTGATATCGGGTTTTGAATACATATTAAATAACCGTGAAAATAATGCAGCCGGTAAACTGATAAGGCTTGAAAATAAAAAAGGGCTCATCAGGGAAACGGAATTTACCGCCAAAGACCTGGAAGTGGCAACCGATTCGAATATTGAAATAAGGTAGGGGTGCATGGAAAAATAAATTAGTCAATTTCGTATTATTTTTCATAAAATGTTTGAGTTGTGCCACACCTTTTTTCGGGTGTGGCACAATCTGGTGAGGTGAAATATCATTTTTTTAAAGTCCTTTTACCGGAGGTGTGCCACACTCCAAAAAGGTGTGGCACACCTTGTGCCATTTCCTGGCTAACCTGCTTGGTGGCCTCTCCTCCGGCTCCTCTCCGAAAAGAGGATGGATTCATTGTATGTTGTATATGAATCCTGATAATCTGCAAGGACATAAATTTATTCCTATCTTTATGCCTATATCTATTTTAAAACCAGGGCGCAAATGAAACAGCTTCTTTTATTTATTTTATTGATACCGGCGCTGGCCCATTGCCAGGAATTTGAATTGGGCCTTAATTATGGCAGCGAGTTTAACGCAACCGCATCGGTAAGGTTTTACCATCATATAAAAGCCGGTCTGGGTTATAAATACGAAAACCAGGTAGGTAAAGGCATCTTTGGAGACGCTATTGATACTACAAGAATTAAAATTCCCTACGTATTCATTGAATATTATAAGAGAAAAAGGAAGCACGAGTTTTATGGCGGCCTTGATATTGCCCGGATTTACCTGATCTCATCTCCCGACCTTATCTGGGCCGACCATGAGAATGGCATAGGAATTGGGCTACATGCAGGTTATAACCTGAAACTCTACAGGGGCTTCTTTGGGAATGTACAGATCGGTGGTATGAATTTCAAAGCATCGGGGAGCAGTTCTGTCAACAATATGGGCACACAATCTACAAGTACCGGTAATTTTATGTCACTTACCCTGGGTATTCATTATATTTTTAAAGTGCGAAGCAAGTAGCTTACCTATTTAGTTTTTGCCAAGCGTATAATTAAATGATGGTTGATTGAAGATGAAATGGATTTTGTGGTTTGTTTTATTGTTTTTTGCTTACCCTTCAATCGGGCAGGACTCGAGCGCTATTCTTCATTATATAAGGAAGCAGGCAGAAATAATTGCCGGACCTGCCATGTATGGCCGGGGCTATGTGAATAATGGCAGGAAACTGGCTGAAGCCTATATTCTCAAGGAGTGGAAGCAGGATGGCCTGCAAGCGCCCCCGAAACCCCGTGAAAAAGCAAACCGGGCCGGATATCATAAATACCTGCAGAATTATGCATTCCCTATAGTTACTTTTCCCGGCAGGCTCTCCCTTACCATAAATGGTAAACCGCTGAAGCCCGGCGCTGACTACCTTATTGATGCTTCCTCGGCGGCATGGCCTGCCGGGGATATGCGGGCGACCACTGTTGATTTTGGCGCGGTAAAGGATATGGCGGCTTTCAAAAAGGTGTATAACCGATTTTCAACCAGGGGCTCTTGGCTGCTTAAAAACCTGGACACCCTGTGCAAGGCTCTGAATATAAGGCAAGAGGAAATTGCTTCTGCCCTGCCTGAGGGTTGCTATCTGGTACCCCAGGCCAATAAACTTACCTGGACCGCGGAGGGTACCCAAAACCAGGCAACCGTATTTTATGTAAAGCAGGATGCCCTGCCCCCTGATGTTACCGAAATCAATGCCGAAGTGGAAACTAAATTTATGGCCCATTCTAAGAATGGAAATATAATAGCCATTGCGCCCGGCGAGGTCAGGGATACTTTTATCGCTTTTACCGGCCATTACGACCACCTGGGCATGATGGGCGATTCGGCCATCTTTCCGGGGGCGAGCGATAATGCAAGCGGCATATCGCTGCTGTTGTGGCTGGCGGCCTGGTTCTGGTCCCACCCGCAGCATTATTCGGTATTGTTCATCGCCTTCAGCGGGGAGGAGGCAGGGTTGTTGGGGTCTGAATATTATGTGGCCCATCCGGTAGTGCCGCTGGCCAATATCAAATTCCTGACTAATATTGATATTATGGGCGATGCCACCGATGGGGTAACCGTGGTTAATGCCACAGAATTTCCTAAACAATTTGGCTTGCTGCAACATATCAATGATTCTATGCATTGTATGCCGGTAATCAAGAGCCGGGGCAAGGCCCACAACAGCGACCATTGGCATTTTACTGAGGCCGGGGTACCTTCGTTTTTCATATATTCCAATGGAGGGAAAGGTTATTATCATGATATTTATGATAAACCAGAAGAACTTAGCCTGAACCATGTGGCAGGTGTGGCTGAGTTGCTGGTGGAATTTGTAAAAGAGTTACCTTACGCAGGTAGTGTGAAATAGGTTACCATTATGGATATAGCGCAATTCAGGATAGACGCGGCACAGCATAAGAAACAGCTTACGGCGTTTCTGGACGGGCTTGCCGAAAAGACAGAGGGCGACCTGAGCGAAATAGCCGCAGAGGCAGACGCGGAAGCCTGGAAAAAGGTAGATTGCCTGGATTGCGCCAATTGCTGCAAAACCATGACCCCCGCCTTTACCAAACAGGATGTGGCACGGATTGCCACCCACCTGCGCATGAAGCCTGCCGACTTTGCTGCCCGCTGGCTCAAAAAGGAAAAAGATGCTGAAGACTTTACGAATGCCTCATCTCCCTGCCAGTTCCTTAATGGTAATAAATGCACAATATATGAGGTGAGGCCAGCAGACTGCGCCGGTTTTCCGCACCATGATAAACGACCACTTAAAGACTATATGATCACCTTCCGTAAAAATGTGGCCCATTGCCCCGCAACCTATGAATTTGTAACCAGGCTGAGAGCGGTTTTGGAGGGGGGGGGTAGGTGATTCAGGCGTATCTGTTTAAAAATTGCGCACTTTTTCAGGATTTTAGTTACTCACAGACTTTTGAAGATTTTTATTGATTATCAAGGGATTAATGAATGAAGTTCACAATTTCTTTGCGCACTTTTTGCTCATTTCTTGCGCAGATTTGTTTTTAATATGAATTTTACACAAATTATTTTATTTTATTATTAGATTTGAATATTCTCTTGAACTTTGGTTAGCATGATTTAATGATAGCCTAAAATTTTTGGGGTTGAATTTGCCTGTTTTCTTCTAAAATTGCGCTAAATTAGGTATTTTTATTGGTAATTCCAAATTATTTGTCTAAATAACATAATAATACAAAATTTATTAAAGTGACATTTGTACAAATTGTATTTAATCAATCTTAGAGTGAAAATTTTTTTACGTGAAAAATACCCGTTAAAAATGGTAAAAATACCCTTTTTTTTTGGAAAAACCACTTGTATTTTTGCGGCATATCATTAGTATTTTTTCAATTTATTATTATCCACGTAAACAATTGTCGGTAAAATGAAAAACAAAACACTCAATAGCCACTTATTATTATTGATTTGCTTTACAATAGCTTGTTTTACAACAAAGATAAGCAAGGCGCAGATAATTACAACTTATGCCGGAACTACTGCCGGATATAGTGGAGATGGGGGGCCTGCTACAGCATCTGAGTTGAATTTACCAGATGGGGTTGTTTTTGATAATGCGGGCAATTTATATATAGCTGACTGGAATAATTATAGGGTGCGTAAAGTTACACCTGCAGGTACGATTAGTACGATTGCAGGTAACGGCACGGGCTCTGGACTACTTGGCGATGGAGGTACTGCTACAGCCGCAATGCTGCAACCAATTAAGTTGGCCATTTATGGAGGTGATTTGTATATTTCGGATGGACCTTCTAATAATAGGATTAGAGTAGTGACTGCCGGTACTTGCGGAGGTACTTTACCAATGGGCATATATGGTTGCTGCACCATTAATACTTATGCCGGTGGGGGCCATTGGTGTGACGGATGCCAAGCTACGAATAGTACCTTATATTACCCCACAGGAATAGTATTTGATGGGGTAGGTAACCTTTATATAGCAGACAGACAAGACTGCATTATCCGTATGGTGGATGCTTCTCCGTTGCATATTATCAATACAATAGCTGGAAGTAGATCTTTTAGCGGATGCTCTGGTGATGGAGGACTGGCAACTAATGCAAAACTGGGATATCCCACAGGAATCACCCTTGATGCGAGTGGAAATATATATTTTACTGATAATGGGCCATGCCAGTCAGTTCGTAGAATAGATGCTATGACAAATATTATTACTACAATAGCTGGAAACGGTACTGCTTCGTATAGTGGAGATGGGGGGCCTGCGACTGCCGCAGAATTAAATAACCCTTGTGGATTGGCCTTTGATATTTGTGGGAATTTATTGATTTCAGACGAGACAAATGATGTGTTGAGAAGTATAGACAATACTGGGACAATTTATTCAATTGCTGTGGGTACTTCTACTGCGACAACTTTTAGCGACCCAAAAGGAATCGTTTTGGATGTGAATGGAAATATTTATGTTTCCTCCTCTGATGGAGATGACAAAATAAAAGAAATACATACCGGCATTCAAGGTCCAGTTACTATTTGCACTGGAAGCATGGTAATCTTGACCAATTTTGAAACTGGTGGTACTTGGGTAAGCGGCAATAACGCAGTTGCTACTATAAATACTTTAAGTGGACTTTTGACTGGTATCTCTGCGGGAACGGCAATTATTACCTATACCCCACCAGGCATCTGCCCCATTACAACAACCGTAACTGTATTACCCGCAGTTTCTGCTATTACCGGAGTTAATACAGTGTGCCTTGGCAATACCACAGTTTTAACCGATGGCACCTCAGGTGGCACCTGGAGTAGCAGCAATACCGGTGTAGCCACTGTAGGCAGTAGCAGCGGCAGCGTATTTGGGGTGTCGGCGGGAACTACTGTGATCACCTATGAGACGGGGGCTGGTTGTTATGCCACTTTTACCATGTCGGTGCGGCCTGACCCTGCTGCTATAGGGGGTACATTCAGCGTTTGCACGGGACAGACTACTGGTCTTACGGAGGCATCGACCGGAGGCGCCTGGACCAGCAGCAACACAGGTGTGGCCACGGTGACTTCAACCGGTGTAGTGAGTGGCGTGAGCGCCGGCACCTCGGTAATTACTTTTTCGTTAGGGGCAAGTTGCATTGCTACTGCGGTGGTAACGGTAATACCTATGCCGGTGGCAATAACGGGAGCCACTATTGTGTGCCTTGGCAATACCATAACACTTAGCGATGGCACGGCAGGAGGGACCTGGAGTAGCGGCAATACCGCAATAGGCACGGTGGGCTCAGCTACTGGCATCACTGGTGGCATATCGCCGGGTACGGTAATCATTACTTATTCCATGAGCGCTGGGTGCTACGCGACTATTTCGGTGAGCGTGAGGCCCGACCCTGCGCCTATAGGCGGCCATCTGAGTATTTGCCTTGGACAAACTTACAATCTTACTGAAGCATCAATCGGCGGCACCTGGAGCAGCAGCAATACGGCTGTTGGCACCGTTAGTGCAACCGGCGTGGTGGGTGGGGTGAGTGCAGGCACTACCGTGATCACTTATTCGCTGGGGGTGAGCTGCATAGCCACCGCAGTATTAACGGTTAACCCCAACCCGGCGGCCATTACTGGATCTTTGACCCTATGCGCGGGGCAGACCAACACCCTTGCCGATGGCACGGGCGGCGGCAGCTGGAGCAGCAGCAACACGGCTGTGGGCACTGTGGGCAGCGCCACGGGTATAGTGGGTGGCATATCGGCAGGCACTACCATCATCACTTATGCGCTGCCCACGGGTTGCATAGCCACGGCAACGGTAGTGGTGAACCCCATGCCCGGGCCTATTGCGGCTTTTTACGGATCAATGAGTGTGTGCGTGGGCGGAACAAATGTGCTTTATGACGTGAGCGGGGGCAGCGGCACCTGGTCAACTACCTCTACTAATTTCAATATCAATACTTATTCTGGGGTGATAACCGGCCTAATAGCCGGTACGGGTGTGGTAACTTATACCTTAGGCACAGGTTGCTACCTTACGGCCACCATAACCGTGAACCCCTTGCCTGCGGCCATAACCGGGCCTGGAGCCTTGTGCGTGGGCGGCGCTGTAACGCTTGCCGACGCCACAACCGGTGGCACATGGGCGAGCAGCAATACCGGGGTGGCTACCATAACAAGCGGCGGCGGCATGGTGGCCGGCATAAGCGCCGGAACTACAGTAATAGACTATATATTGCCTACCGGCTGCACTGTGAGCGCAACGATAACGGTGAACCCCGCGCCTGCGCCCATAACCGGGCCGGGGACGGTGTGTGTGGGAAGCACGATAGCGCTTGGCGAGACTACTGGTGGAGGCTCTTGGGTGAGTAGTAATACCTCAGTAGCCACGGTGGACGCCTATGGCGACGTGACCGGGGTAACCGGAGGTACCGCGGTTATTGACTATATTTTGGCAACAGGATGCTATGCAGGCTACACGGTAACGGTGAACCCATTGCCTGCAGTGATAGCCGGGCCAGGGGTGGTGTGCATGGGCGGAACCATAACCCTTACCGATGCCACCGCCGGGGGTACCTGGACAAGCAGCAATCCTTTGATAGCCACCATAGATTTATACTCAGGGGTGGTGACCGGTATTTTTTCGGGAACCGCAATCATCACCTATACCCTTGGCACGGGTTGCTTTATAACCACCACGGTGACCGTACCCACCGCCCCTGCCATAACCGGCGGGCCGGGCAGCGAATGCGTAGGCCAGTCGCTCATCTACCTCACCGACCCGGCCACCGGCGGCGCCTGGAGCATAGACCTGCCTGGGGTGGCTACAATAGCCACAAGCGGGGGCGGGGTAACGGTGACAGGCGTGAGTGGCGGCGTGGCTACGGTAACCTATATAGTAAGCGGTGCAAGCTGCACTATGGCGGCTACATATAGTGTGACGATCTCTCCTCTTCCAACAATGAATCCAAATCCTGCTTATGCCTTATGTATTTCTCTTACTCTTACGGCAGATATGACCGGTACCGGCGTTGGTAATACCTATACCTGGGCTCCTGCGACCGGTCTTTCGGCAACTACTGGCCTTTCAGTGATTTGCTCCGGCCTCACTGGCGCAGGTTTGCATATCTATACCATCACTTGCACCAACAGTTATGGATGCGTTTCAACAGCATTAGATACCGTAGTGGTAATGGATTGCGGAGCTCAGTACTGTTTCGGAACCGGCCCTATCTTTCCATTGGGAGGTACTATTGGTAGTCCGGGTACCCTAACTATAATTCCGCCAGGAGATTATTACGTATATTCTAATATTACATTCAATGGTGTTGTAGTATTTAATAATGCAGTGGTAGCCATTGCACCCGGACTAACATTGAATATTGATCCCAAATCTGACCTTGAAATTCAGGCAAGCCATTTATTCTGTTGCAGCAAAACGCAGTTGTGGAAAGGTTTGGTTTTGCAAAGTGATGCCATATCCAACTCGGGAAATTGCCATATAGGATACAATTCTTTGATTGAGGATGCTGATACGGCGGTTGTAATAAATTATGGCGTTTATAATACTATAGGGCATATAGCTGCTACACTTGGATATTCCAACAATGTGTTTACAAGTGATGGTGCTATTTTCAATAGGAATATAGTGGGTGTATCTGTTTTTGGTTTCCCATCGCCAACAGCTTCTTATGTGCCGCCTATTAATTCAGATTATCCTTTCTATTTCGGCAATACTGTTTTTACAAGCCGCGACCTAAGCCAATATAACGTCAGTAGTATATATTATCCCATGGTTTGGCCCGAGCCTGATGGTACAACCACCAGTATGAAGGAGATAACAGGTTGGATTTTACCTGGCCTATTGGCGCCTTATAATGTGGATAATCCTAATGCTGGCGGAACAGGCATTCCATACAATAAGATTACATGCAAGGATGGCACACAGGCCGATATAGGCATTTACCTGAATTATGTAGGGGCTTTCGCCAATACCACGGCTGGCCCAACCCCACCAGCAAAATTCAGCAACATGATTGTAGGCGCTAAAGCCCCGGTTCCCTATAAATTTTATACCAATCTTTTCGATTATTTACATAATGGCATCCTGGCCAATTATAGCAATCTTGAATGTTATTCCAATTCATTTATACATATGTACCCCGCAACCGCAAGGGTACCTGCCGTTGCTGTATTGGGGGCCGGTGTATATGCCACAGCGCCTCAGGTACCCTTAACGACCGCTCTTCTGGCAGCACATTATAGGTGCAGCCTACAATTGCTTGGAGATAATGTAAACCCACCGGTTGGTAATATTTTTTACGATTGCGAAGATGGCGTTTACTGTAAAGATTATTATTATATAACTGGTTTGTATTCCCAAATGTTTAGTGATCATGGTAATGTAGGCGTTCCGGGAACAAGTGGCAATTTCGGGTACAATATCAACTCCTGGAGTTATTATACTATGAATATTAGCCATAATAACCTGAACAATATGTCGAATACGGGAATATTTGTGACAAGTGGCGTGGGTTCAGGAACTGCGGTTGATGGCAATACGTATATAAACAGCAATATTATCAATGGTAATTACAACGGAGCCTACCCGTTTCCCTATCAAAGCACGGATAATGCCATTGTGGTGAGGCTGGCTACCGGTGGGCGAAGCATTGCCTTAAGCATGGTGATGACAGACACCAACAGCATTAATTATGTGCGTAATGGCATAACCGTGCAGAATTTTAATGTTGCGCCCGTGATCACTGGTTATAATACTATATGGTTGGTGAAAAACCTTGCAGGCACCGGGCAACAATTTGGTATTAACCATGCCAACTGTCATAACAATACCATATGGTTTAACACGGTTACCGGGCCTGGTGCGGATGCACCATCTCCTTTACTTCTACCCCAGTATGGCCGTCCTTGGGATCAGTCTTTAGTGGGAGTTTACAATAGTGTATCCGGAAATACAAATGTGGATTGCAATGAGGTGGATTCTGCCAATATAGGTTATGAATTCTACGGGCAGTTGAACCCAACCAAATGGTATAACAATGTGATGCAGAGAGATGCTCAGGGTTATGTGTTAGAAGGACAGATTGGTACTCAACTGAGTCTAACCCCCATAATATTGTGTAATAACCTTTGGCATGCGCCAATAGGATGGTGGACTTACGGTGGGCCTAAGCCTCATAACCAAACGCTTACCTTGCCAATTGCTGGTGCTTCTGTTCCATCCTTGTCTCCTTTAATTGTTAATACTTTAAGTACTGGAACTGATATTTACGATCCACCAATTAATAATGCAAACCCTTCTATTATAACTAATTTTTATGGCGGTGGTATAGGAGTATCTTCAGGGCCTGGTTTAATTACCTTTACATCCACAAGTCTTCCCGCATGTGAAGCCCATTGGGTAAACAGGCCTTTTTTAAGGCTTTACCATAGCGCAGCACAGCAGGCAATGGGATATGTAACATATGTTGGCAAGAATAACTGGATGGCCCAAATGGCGCTTTGGAATACGATTGCTAATGATACCACCCTTGCAGATAGCACGGATACACTTCAACAATTCTGGACATTGAGCGCAAGCAGCAGGTTTGCCAGGTTAAACAGTATAGAACAGTCATTGATAAATGGAGATAGCACAACCGCCTCAATTTTACTAAGTTATGGTCTGGACGCTGACACCACAACTGCAATAGACACCACAACAGGCGTTCAGATAGCTGATGATAATCTTGCTGATACGGTGGTACAGAATTACCTGAATTTTTACAAATTATTATTGAAATACCAGACATCTGTTCTTTCATCTGCTGATACTTGCCTTCTCAATTATCTTGCGAACCTATGCCCGAAAAGAGATGGAGCAATCGTGTATGAGGCAAGGGGCTTGTGGAATATTGTTTTTGATGACCCAGGCACTTTTAATGACAATTGCGATGACGCACCAGATAGTACCAATAAAGATACATGCAGCCTATGCGCTCAGAGAAGGGCAAATTCTGTAGTAAAAAGTGCTTCAAAAATTAATTTAGAACAAAAATATATAATTTACCCAAACCCAAATGACGGTAGTTTCACTTTACAGGAATTGGTAGAAGACGGGGAAACCGTAACGCTAAATATTGCGGATATTTTGGGAAGGCAGGTTT
>Ga0364867_10687_pt1 | contig 14502 bp, 15 predicted proteins | sample ExccelAu500001D4_3_FD_206915 | JGI IMG/M metagenome (GOLD analysis project Ga0364867, IMG submission 206915) | Enriched cells from Trout Bog Lake Hypolimnion, Wisconsin, USA - BchlTB.Aug13.5000.01.D4 | ecosystem: Environmental > Aquatic > Freshwater > Lake > Hypolimnion/Profundal zone | place...
GTGTCTGCCATTCCACCACCTCGGCGAAATTAAAAAGTATCAAGTGTATCAAAAGTTGTTCATTTGATTTTTTAGTCTTGAGCCTTGAAATTAACGTCTTCCTATTATATACTTGATTTCATGACTATTCAAGAAATATATGAATTGGCTCTTGAGATGGGGATGAATGCAGATCCCAGGGGTATTGCTTCAGTAAAACGCTATCTTGAAAAGAATAAGAAACGCTACGAGGAGCTTGCGGAAAAGAAGAAAAAGTATTTTGATAAAGAATCTCTTGTAAATCCTTATTCAGATACACGCGTCTTTGCAAGCGATCCCAAAAAACAAGTTAAAAAAATACTTGCGGGAATTGACGCGAATGCAACGGAGGTTCTTTTGACCGACCGATTAAACCAGCAAGGTGCAAAAATTGATCTTCTGATAGGACATCATCCAGAGGGAAACGCTTTTGCAAGCCTACATGAAGTTATGGATTTGCAGATAGAAGTGAGTGCCGAAGCCGGAATTCCGATTCATCTTGCCGATGCCTTGCTCCGGGAGCGGATGCGGGATGTTGAAGTTGGTATCCATCCGATAAATCATAATCAGACGATTGATGCAGCAAAACTTTTAGGTATTCCTTTTATGACGTTACATACCGTGTGGGATAATTTGGGAGATCATTTTATAAAGCAGCATCTCAAAGATAAAGAATTCGATACTGTCGGGGAAGTTATGGATGCAATAATGGAAATTCCGGAGTATCAGGAATCCAGGCGTGGCAAAGCTGGGCCAATTGTCGTATCGGGTACTCATAACAGTAAAGCAGGAAAAATAGCGATCTTCTTCACCGGCGGAACAAATCCTTCAAAAGAATGGTATATGGAGCTCGCAAAGGCAGGCGTTGGTACTATTATTGATATGCATATTAAAGAGGATGCGATGAAAGAATTAAGAAAATTACATGTTAATATCATTAATGCAGGACATATGTCATCAGATTCAATCGGAGCAAATATCTTTTTTGACGCGCTTGAGAAAAAAGGAATTGAAGTAGTCCCTTGTTCAGGGTTGATAAGAGTGAAAAGGAAATAACTATGATCTCAGTAACAGAATTACGCGCAGGAACAGCATATCAGGAAGACGGACAGTTTTTTACTGTTTTGTCATACGAGCATATCAAAATGGGACGAGGATCTGCCAATATTAAGGTAAAAGTGAAAAACCTTAAGACCGGCTCGATTGTTGATAAGAGTTATATTAACGGTGCAAAAATTCAGAATATTCAAGTTATTAAAAAAGATATGCAATATCTTTATAAAGATGATGATGCAGTTTATTTTATGGACGGAGAAACATTTGAGCAGGTGAGTATCCCTCTTAAAATAGTTCCAGAACATATTTATCTTAAAGAAGGTGAAAGCTTTACTGTTAGTTTTCTGGATGGAGAGCCTCTTACTGTTTTGCTTCCTCCTAAAATGACATTTAAGGTTAAAGAAACAGCACCAGGCGCAAAAGGGAATTCTGCTACAAATGTTTTCAAAGAGGCTATTCTGGAAAATGGCTTGAAGACAAAAGTTCCTCTTTTTATTAACACGGGCGAGTCGATTCGTGTTGATACTCGTACAGGCGCATACTCTGAAAAAGCTTAACATAATCATGAATGCACATATTCTTCGTGTTTTCTCGGAAAGAGCATTTTTATATTTATGGATCGGGGAAGTCTTTACACAGGTTGCCACTAACTTGTTTAACTTTTTTTTACTCTTTTTCGTTTATCAATTAACTCATTCAAATACCGCAGTATCGGGAGTCGTTCTTTCTTTTACTATTCCGGCAATATTTTTCGGATCCGTCGCAGGAGTATATGTTGACAGATGGAATAAAAAATACGTTTTGATTATCACAAATTGTATCCGTGCGATTCTTCTTATTATACTTGCTTTTTTTCTAAACAATGTTTACATGATTTATATTATTTCTTTATTATTTTCAATTCTCGTACAATTCTTCATTCCTGCCGAAAGTCCAATGATCCCCCTGGTAGTGAGAAAAAAATATCTGTTGCATGCGAATGCACTTTTTGGTTTGGCAATTTTCGGATCGATTCTTGTCGCATATGTTTTATCAGGTCCGGTTCTTATTTTCTTTCAACCGTTTAAAGCAGTTTTTCTTCTTGCTGCAATGCTTTTAGTTAGTGTTATTTTTATTTCATTTGTTAATCCGGCTTACGGAAAAGTAAAAACAAACAGGAAGAACACCAAAGAATTAAATCTTCTTAACGATATAAAACAGACCCTATCATTTGTGAGACATACAAAGACAATCTCACATTCACTCTTTTTACTTTCTCTTTCACAAATTCTTATTTTGATCCTTGCAACGGTTGCTCCGGGTTATGCTTCACAAGTTCTAGGCATTCCTGTTCAGCAATTTCCGATTATTTTTGTAACCCCTGCAGCATTGGGAATGGTTGTCGGGTCCCTGGTTCTTGTTAATATTTTTCATAATCATCCCCAGGATAAAATAATTACCAGTGGAATTTTTCTTTCGGGTGCTGCAATGCTTTTGCTGCCGTTTGGTTCAAAAGTTACCTCGCACGATACTGTTCATGATCTTAACAGTTATTTGCCACATACTTTCTCAATAACTATTTTGCACTTTATGGTAGTCATTGCATTTATTTTGGGGCTGGCAAATTCGTTCGTTTTTGTGCCGGCAAATACCAGGTTGCAAGAGAAAACATCTGATGAATTCCGGGGTAAAATTTACGGTTTCTTAAATACGTTTATCGGTCTTTTATCATTGATCCCTATTATTATTGTAGGAGGTTTATCCGATTTAATCGGCGTTAGTGCTGTCATTACAGGAATTGGTATTAGTTTGTTGATTCTTGGATTTATTAATATGTATTTAGTCTAAATATATGCAAGTTTTGATATTTATTCCGGCTTTGTTACTTTTTCTGTATGAACTTTACCGTCTTGTTAAAGATGATTATATTTTCATCCGCAAAGGCATTTCGTTAGAGCAATCATTTGATATAGCATTTATTACTTTGTGGGTAAGCCTTTTTACTTCACGACTTCTTTATTTGTTTTTTCATTTTTACCCGGGTGAAAATATTTTTTATGATTTTTTTAGCTTTAAAATTTTAGGATTTTCATTAACCGGGGCAGTTATAGGTGGAACAATCGCTGTTTATTTAATAGGCAAATATAGAAGAGTTCCACTAGGCAGGTTATGTGATTTTTTAAGCTTATCATTTTTATATACACTTCCACTTGTATTTTTAGCAAACGCAATTTTTGTTTCCAGGGATGCTCTATTATCAATCTTCCTTAGCGCAATAATTTATTTTGTTTTGCTTCTTTTCTTCGTCCAGTTTTTATATCCTAAGATACTCAACAGAACGTTAAAAGAGGGAACACTTGCGATACTCTTTTTATTACTTTTTTCCTTTATTACGCTCGCAACATCATTATTGGTTTCTTTAAATCATATTCAGAGTTTTATCAATCCTGAAAATATTACGCTTGCTCTACTATTCATTGTTAGTATCGGCTTAACTATTAAGCAGGAACGATCTTCATCTCATTCCCGGCGATCATTAGTACGTTAAGTTTTTATGGATATTTCTGTTGTTTTTGAAGATAATTCACTCCTTGTTATTGATAAACCTGCAGGTTTTACTGTCAATCGTGCTGAAACGACAAAAAATGAAATCACAATACAAGATTGGGCAGAGAAGTATCTGAATATAAAATATCAAGTATCAAATAGTAAGTATGGAGAGGAAGGATGGGATCCACGTGTTGAGTTTTATAAACGGGGTGGAATTGTACATAGACTGGATAAAGAGACATCAGGTATTTTGATTATTGCAAAGACGCCTGAGGCATTTGTACATTTACAAGAGCAGTTTAAAGAAAGAATTGTTAAGAAGACATATCTTGCATTGTCACACGGCGTAATCAAGCCAGAAAATGGTGAGATTAGCGTACCTGTTGGCAGATTGCCATGGAACCGTAACCGTTTTGGAATACTTCCTGGCGGCAGAGAATCAAAAACCCTCTATAAAGTTTTATCATATTATCAACTATCCGGTTTAAAAGAGAAGTTTTCATATGTAGAGCTTTATCCCAAGTCAGGAAGAACTCATCAAATTCGTGTTCATTTACAATATATTAGTCATCCGATATTTGCGGATTTTCTTTATGCAGGCAGAAAAACGGCAAGAGCTGATAGAAAATTATTATCACGTGTTTTTCTCCATGCCTCAAAAATTAGCTTCATTCATCCTGCAATCGGAAAGTCAGTATTATATGAGGCGCCATTAACAAAAGAGCTCGATGATTTTCTGAAAAGGTTGAAAAAAATAACTTCTTGAGTTGTCTTAAATTTTGACAGTCCTGGAACTTTTTTGTTTTATTCATAGATAATCTTTTTATTACACTAATGTTGCAAGTATTAAAAGTTATGTATAATATAATCGCAATATATGACTGAATTTGTTGATGGTGGAGTTTTTGACCCAAGACCTCCTTCTGGAGTTGAGCAAGCCTGGACACCTCATCTGCTTGAGTTGCGGAGAAATTTTTTTAAGAGACTGCCAGACGGTTTAGCAGCGTGCCGGGCAGTATTAAGAGATATAAATTTTAATCGTGCAACTGCGGTGGATAGTAACGGTAGAAGACGTATAATATCGCCTGGGGAATTTCTCGATAGTCTTGCTATTGGTTGGGATCGATATCCTCTTCCTGAGATTCGTTCGCAAGGAGAAGAAGGAAGAAGACTTGAAAAAGAAGCTCAAGATCAGATGATGAAAGAGTTTGTAGCATGGTGTACAACTGATAAAATGGCCTATGTTGCTGAGGCTCTTGAATCCCAGCCTGACCTTCATTTTTATCTTGTGCCAACGCCTAATGTAGTAGTCCCTTATGAGAACCTTGCTCCTCTCAGAGGTCGATTGCCCAGCGCTTCCCATGTTCCAGTGCTACCTGATGGCATACACGATGTGTTTAATCGTTCTACCTATACAGCTAGACAACTTTGCGGTACTGTTCCGGAAAATGGTAACACATTTGCATTTAGATTAATGCCGGATTTAGAAACTCCGGGGATGGAGGGAACTGTAGAAGAGCAGCGAATGATGCTTGCAAAGCTTCAGAGAACTCATCCGTTCCTCAGAGTACCGAGTATCCTTGATGCTTATTCTTATTGGGCAACACTTCGTTCTCAGGCAAACCCGGTTCAACTTAAGAGTGATCAAAGAGAGGGAATAACAGGAATTCGTCATTTCGATTTACCAGAGCAGGAGTTGGATAATGGTTATGTTGTCGGTCCTTATACGGTAATTGATAAGACATTTGGTAAGATATTACATATTAGAAGAGTCAACGATCGCCTTGGTGCTCGTCTTGAAATAGCTTAGTTATAGTAGTACTCACAATTATTCCCTCTTTCATTCTGCTCTGATATACTTTACTTTAGTTATAAAGATGAAAAACGCTGCCCAAAATGAAAGCAAAAGTCTTAAAACGTTTTACTTATATCTGTTTCTGGTAATCTTAGTTATTGTTGTAGCTTTAATTATAAAAGGAATCTTTATTATCCGGCAGAGCAGATTTGATGGATCGCATGACTTTACACTTGCCGTTACAGAGCAAAATAAGGTAAAAGAAATAATCGCGTTTCAACCGCAAGTACCCGCGATTTCCACGTTAGTTATACAAGATAACAATATCCCTTATGTAACTTTGGCAAAAGACTACGGTATAACACCGGATGGCTATATACAAGTTCAAAATAATTCTGATATCGGCACGGATACAACAACGTTTATGTGGTCGACAATTATCCATAGTGCCGATTGGAAAGCTAACTTGACAGCATTTGATAAAATACGTTTAATGTTTTTATCAAAAAGCATTACAGCAAATAATAAAACTACGGAGACGATTTCATTACTCAATCAAACTTCACAAACGGATACAATCATTACCAGTGCGTTAACGGATCAGGAAATTGCTGATGAGAATATTAGTGTTCAGGTAATAAATGCTACAAATATTACCGGTTTTGGTCAAAGACTGGGTAGAGTACTTACCAATATAGGTGCAAATGTTGTTGATGTCTCAACAGCACAGAACATACAAACAAAGACAACTATTCAGTATTACGGGGACGATTCGTATACCGTCGACAGGTTTGAAAAATTACTTGGAGTCACGGCAACCAGGATTACAACGCAACCAATTGCAAATATTGTAATTACTATAGGTACAGATAAAAGTAATACGACAGAATTTTAGAGGTAGTTGCAAAAGTCAGATCATAAGACAATACAAACACGTAAAGAAGGTGTTCATAATAAATTATGGAATCAATTTGTTGATACAATTAGTAAGAACTGCAAGTGACACAAACGATTTAAAAGACACGAATGTATAATAAAATCTTATTTTTAATCCTCTAAAACTTTTTAGCCATGCATTTGCCTGTTCAACTACATAATGTTTTTCTGTTTCAGAATACGAGAGATTGACAATATCACATAGATGTGATATTGTCAAAAACAATTATGAGTCGGGAACGTCAAATGATCGCTGGTATAGCTGCTTTTAGCATGGCTTTGGGGGGAGGTACTGGTAGAGAATTAAGGCCTGCAATCTCATCGTTTCAAGGGCCTTCCTGTGTCACCCGTTCTGAACTGCCAATTTTAACTAAAGGAATAACTGTACAAGGCCCCAACGCTGTAACTATAAATATTCAAATAGGTCCTGATAATGGAGCTGTTATCGCAACTAATGCGAACGAACCAGGTTCAGTGGATGTCTTTTCAGGTTCAAAAAGAACACCGGATGTACTTGGGAAAGACGGGGAAGGAGAGCTTACAGGATTTGTAGCAGGAGCGTTTGATAAGGGCAAAGAGCCAACGGCATATAGGCTTATAGGAGATTCCTTTTGGTATAGATGTGAAGAACCTGTCACTACTCCTTCAGGGATGGGTAACCAGCAAATACGAGCTGAAAAAGAGCTATCTGTGCTGAAGAGAGATATGAAAAGTAGAGCTGGCTATATGTCAAAACAGATTGCCAAAGGCGAAATTCCAGAGCTAACAAATCCAGATGTGACTGATAACGTAATTTATTCAGGATAATTTTTGAATCTGGATGATCCTGGAATGCTTCATTGCAACAATTTATTACGGAGGAAATTGTTTAATTTTATCCTGGTATATAGAGATAAAGAAAAATACCCAAAACTTTTAGTTTAGACAATATTTTATCAAAAATGTTTGTAAAAAGTTCCTGGAGGCGAAATAAATGTAGACCTATAATATGAATTACTTAATTTTATTTATTATTCTTATTTTTTCTTTTTTTTTAGCAGTAGTATCTTTATATAAGCAAAAAAAGAAAGTAAAAGAAGTAGAATTTGTTAATAGAGAATTAAAAAGGAAAAGAGTAATATATCATCATTCATCGTCATCGGAAAAGTCCGCATCACGATGAGCTTTAGTTTTGCCATGTGAACTGCCTGGTAATGTAAGTTTTGGTTTGTCAGCTCCTGAGACAAAAGAAGGTTGGTTTTTAAATTTCTTGACTCTTTTTGTTTCCCGGATAAATATACTTACTTTATTACTGTCTACTGTTCTAACATATGCTTCATATGCATTACCTGCATCAATAAATTTAATAAGCCTCTGACAAAGATCATCAGGCAACATCCCGATAAATTGATTATCAAGATCATAAGCAAAAATTCTGCTTCGCTTGATACGCAGGTCAAGTTTTTCGCCGGAACGCAGATGAGTCACTATTTTTTTATCTGCAATATTAATAAGATCCATCACTTTCGTTTTACCAGGTTCTTCAATAAAAAGATTATTAATTGTTATATTGGTTTTTTTTGTATTAACGTCGTAAAGCCTTTTCAGATTTCGAATTGCGATTGGATTTTGCATATCAAGTGATAATACTTTTTCGTAAAGGCTTTTTGCATCCTTAGGATTTCCGGAACTTAAGAAAGCAAAAGCAAGACGATTCAGTGTATCAATATCCTCAGGTTCATCCTGAAGAATTTCCTGATTAAGATCTATTGCGTTTTGCCAGTCTCCGGTAAGGGCGGTTTGTATTGCTTGAATTTTTAGCGTTGGCATATGAAGAGCTAATGAGTTGAAAGTTATTCTACTAATATTTCCGGCAAATGTCAATATTTTTGGTCCATTAACAAATTTTTTGATTAATGAGATGGAATAATTGTACTTAGTGAGGTATAATATACGCTACAACATATGAGTGGACATTCAAAATGGGCAACCATTAAAAGACAAAAAGGCGCAAATGACGCAAAACGCGGACAGTTATTCACCAAGCTCTCAAAAGCCATTACAATAGCAGTCAGACAAGGAGGCGGAGTACCGGATCCTGATAGTAATTTCCGTTTGCGTCTTGCGATAGAAGCGGCACGTACCGCCAACATGCCCAAAGATAATATAGAGCGGGCAATTGATCGCGCAAGTGGTAAACAAGCTGCAATTCTTGAAGAAGCAACATACGAAGGATTTGGCCCTGGCGGATTTAGTGTTGTAGTTGAAGCATATACAGATAACAAACTTCGTACTGTTTCAGAAGTTAAAAATATTTTTAACAAAAGTGGCGGCAATATGGGCGCGCAGGGAAGCGTGATGTATCAATTTGAGAAAAAAGGAGTTATAACTGTTGAGAAAAATGGAAAGTCACTTGATGATATTTTTCTCATTGCTGCCGATAGTGGTGTTGAGGATATCGAGGATGCAGGGGTTGAAGTACTTCTTTATACCAAACCCGAAGATGTAACAAAGATTAAAGATGAATTAAGTAAAAATAGCCTCAAAGTAAAAACATTTGAACTAGTATTTAGGCCTGTAGTAATCAGTGCGATTTCTGATAAGAATTCTGCGGAAAGAGCTCTTTCTTTTATTGATAAACTTGAATCACTTGATGATGTTCAACGCGTATACGCAAATTTTGATATTCCTGATGAACTAATAGAGGATAGTAAATAGGGAATGAACATAAGACTTAGGCAAGTATCAACAAAAAAAAAGGGGATTAGAAAACTGCATTTTGCTATCGATAAAAGACAAAAGTTTGTACTTGCAGTTTGTTTATCATCACTGGGATTATTTTTCACCGAATATCAGTTGACGAAATGGGGATTAATAGTAACGTTAATATTGCCATTCTTTACGGTTTTGTTTCTTCTATGGGCAATCTATACTGATCTTAAAGAAAATAAGTCCTATCAGGTTTTCATTTTGCCTTTTATTTATACATTTGCTTTTGGATATTTCTATTTATTAACACCAACATCTTTTTTTGTCCGTTTATTTCTGACAGCAATTTACGCCTTTGGATTATATTCGTTATTTTTAAGCCAAAATATTTTTATAGTTTCATCTTCACGAACGATTCAATTACTTTCAGGAGCAAGAATCGTATCGTTTGTTATAACAGTTATTTCATATTTCTTTTTAACTAATATCGTTTTTTCGTTTCATGTTATTATCTTTCCTGTGATCGCGGTGATTGCACTTTATACATATCTTTTGATTTATCATTCGTTGTGGACGTATACATTGCAAAAATATTCGCAATCATTACTGGTGTGGGTCTCCTCATTAACTGCGTGTGTTATTGAAATTGCATCTCTTGTCTGGTTTTGGCCGAGCAGTCCTACTGTAACTGCACTTTTTCTCACAGGATTCTTCTATGCGATTATTGGTCTGAGTCATATTTGGTTAGAAAAGAGATTTTTTAAAGGAATACTGTGGGAATATGTATGGGTGGGAACAATTGTCTTTTTTGTTTTATTACTGTTTACTCAGTGGGGAAAATAGCCTCATTTAGCCTCGATTTTAGCCTCAGGAAAGGGATTATTTAGAGAAGTGATCATTTCACGGTAAAAGATCTTACGCATGCGATAGGATGTACAAGTAAAATGTTATATTAAAACAAATTCGAATATATTTTTTGGGCTATCCCAAAGAGAATAGAGGAGTAGGAGAAGAATAGGAGAGCAACGTCCTATATAATTATTGATATAATGTGATATGGTTTGTGGATAACTTTTCACAGAACATACTTTTCACAGGTTTAAATGATATAGTTTGATAGATGTATTGATTGTTTCATTGCTGTCATTGTCAGTTATATTGTTATATCGTTGAAGATGTCATTATTTTACTCTGAAATAAAGATGTATATTCATCTCTACTATTAAACGGATATGCCCTAAAAAGAATATTAAAAGAAAAAAACACGAACATGCTTTTTTAATATTTTCTAAGGCTAAAATATGCAATTTAGATTGATAAATCAGTCTAAATTTGACGCTTTTCCGGCGCAATAGAGCACAACTGTTATGGAGGTGCTAATAAAAAGAAATAAACTTTTTCTTACGAATCACTACATTAAATGGTGTATATGCATAGTTGATTTAAAATCCGGAGCCTCTATTGAGGGAGGGATACAGAGAAACAACAGCAATAGAAATAATAACGATGTCATCATATATGTATGTATGTTCATCAATTATTTAGTACTATTTTTCTCTTCCCTTCAAGTAAGAGAATATACTGTAGTTATGTCGCACAATATAACTTTTGCGACATGAGGTTTGAAATTCCAGGGGGGAGGGCTCGTTTCTCCATATATTTTTTATTTGTTTTTAACTATATTTTTCTCTTTTCTATTTGCAGGTGCATCTATTGTATGTCTTATTACCTGCTTATACGACTGCCTGATTTTGACCTACATATCAACATCCCATAGTTAAATAAGTTATTGTTTTTCATAGCATTAGATACTTTATTCAGGCATGAATTATGTTGGTATTAGCGGCTGACAGATCTTACATGCCGGTAAATAGTATATGACACTCCCCTTTATATTTTTTCAAAGGGGAAGAGCCTTTCCACATGTTATTAAGCATAGCTTTTCACAATGGACAAATCTTAGTTGCAAACAGGTTTTAATTACAAGAAATTACATCGGAAAGGTAAAAAATAAAGATTTATGCCTAAAAGAAATAACTTAACGAGGCTGTTTTGGATATAAAGTCATGTAATGCGATTTAAGGCTTGTGTTTTTATCGAAACGACTAATTACTCATCTCAATAATGAGGATGTTAATTAAAAGATCCCTATGACTTGTTTTTAATGAAGAATATACAGATCAAATGGCGGTTCTTTAATCGACGGATCTTTATATATCTGTTGATCGCTCTCAAGAGCATCAAGTATTTGTATATATCTATAGAAAATTGCGTTCGTCCATCCAAAACCTTCCTGCATGGCGTATTTGTAACCTATACTTGGCTCACCGGTTTTACCGTTAATTTTTTCGAAGAATGTCTTATACTTGCGAAAGAGTTTGGCATGAGTTTTTACGGAATTTGTCATAATTCGTTTTGCTTCGGTTTTATATCCATAACGCAATAATCCTATGACCGTAAGATATTCAAGCGGTGACCAGATGTTAGGGTAGTCCCATTGTTTGGGTTTTATAATATCTTCAATTGCCGGATGATAACGCCTTTGAATTCGGGAGAGATCAATCGGTTTTGCCAATGACATCTCAGCACCAATTGTGAGTCCATAAGGAGTTTCAAATTTTGATAAATGTTTAATTGCCGATGTTGCCTGCTCAGCAGTTGCAATACCTGCCCATAGGGGAGTGTACGACGCTAAAGAAAAATAATGACTGATTCTCTGGAATCCATACCCGTAATCGTAGAAAAAACCTTCGCTGGTATCCCACATAATTTGCATGGCTTTTTTTCGTTTTTCAGCTTTCTCCTTCCACATACTTGCCTCTTGCCTATTGCCAAGAATTTCTGCTGCAAGTGAAAAGTCTTTTTCATATTTATAGAGATATGAATTCAGATCTACCGGCAGGAATTGATCACAGCGGTTATAAAAACGTGATGTCATATCCCAACCGGCTTCCAGCTCAGACGATTGAGAATATCCGATATCGCGATCGCCGTAGCGTGAAAGTAGCGTATTCTGTACGTTATGATTGTATGCGTTTTCTTTGTCTATCCAAACTAATTCATACTCCTGCTTTGCGACCTCAATTGTTCTTTTTAACCAGCCTTTCATGGACAGCTCATACCATTTTTGCTTTATGCCGCTGATGTATTTGTATGAATTGGCGGGATTTAGGCGTTTCAAATAAGTATCCATAATCATTGATGAAAAAAATGGAGGTTGTGAACGCCCTATGGAAGCAGGAGCGCTGAAATTAGGAATAATATGGAATGTCTGAAAAAGATAAATAAAATTTTCTATCATTTCAAACATCAACCATTCATGTCCCGTTCCCATAAGTCCTTTAAACATAAAAAAACTATCCCAGTAATAAATATGCGTGAATTTATTATCATTTGGTACAAAATAATAATGAGGAAGTTTTATAGAGCGCGGATTAATATCCTTATTTTTGATTGCTCGTTTTCTACTCATTTGCCAGATACTTGTATACGGAAACTCGTTTGGCAAACTTGTTATTCTATATCTCAGTCTCATCCTCGAGGGTTTATAGGTAATTCTTTCCCAATAATTATCAATATATTCAAGACAATCTTTATATTCTTCAGTCCACATAAATTTAGTATAAAGTATTAAGTACTAAGTATAAAGTATATTTTTGATTGCTTTATTTATTATTTATGTCGTAGAATATTATTGGCTCCCCTATTTATGCAGAACAGTTTAGAAAAACATATTAATGATTTTTTTGATTACCTGGAAGTTGAAAAAAATTCCAGCAAATTAACTATTCGTGATTACAGGCACTATCTTAAGACATTTTCAAAATGGTACTCCTCTACCCTACCGGAGAAATCAATTTCGGATTTGGATTTAGGGGCTGTTCGTAAATATCGCGTTTATTTAGCCAACAGAGTTGATGAGAAAGGAAAAACGCTTAAAAAAGTTACCCAGAACTATTACGTTATCGCCCTGCGTTCGTTTTTACGATTTCTCATCAAAAATGACCAGAAGACACTTGAGCCATCAAAAATTGATTTGCCCAAAACTGAAAGCAGAAGTTTGAAATTTTTAGAACGGGAACAAATTGATAGATTAGTGACAATGCCGGATACAACCAGAGAAGATGGAGTTCGCGACAGAACAATCCTGGAATTATTATTTTCAACAGGGCTTCGCGTTTCAGAATTGGTAAAACTTAATCATGAGCAAATAAATCTTGAACGCCGGGAATTTGGTGTTATCGGAAAAGGAGGTCGTGCGCGAGTTGTATTCATTTCTGACCGGGCAACTGAGTGGATTGCACGGTATATGAGTAAGCGGACGGATGTGTTTAAACCATTATTTATCCGTTATTCCGGAGAAACAAATGACGAAGATGGTGGTGAACGGATGCGTTTAACTGTCCGGAGCGTTGAAAGGATTGTGAAGAAATATACCCATATGGCCAGGCTTCCTGTTGATGCAACGGTTCATACACTGCGGCATAGTTTTGCAACAGATTTGTTAACGAATGGTGCGGATCTTCGATCAGTTCAGGAAATGCTCGGACACAAAAATATTGCGACGACCCAGATATATACACACATAACAAATAAACAACTTCGCGACGTCCATAAAGCATTTCATAGTGGGAATAAGGGCTAAATTATAATACTTGATATGTGAGAGTAATGGTTGAGGTGACTATATTTTGTCCGGGATTGATTTGTGTCGGAATGTTGGGTGCGCTACTAACTGCCGCTTTGGCATTGAAAAGCATCGGGATAGGATGGATGGGATAAATAGGAGGAGTGGCTTGATTTTCCTGAACATTAATTACTTTTCCTAAATGCATACCGGCTGCACCTGCCAGGCTTTGCGCTTTTTGCTTAGCATTATCAATTGCATTAATTCTTGCTTGATTTTCCAATTGTTGCTGTTTGGCATCAGAGAAGGTCAAATCAGGGCCGGAAACATTTTGCGCTCCATCTTTTGTAACAATATCGATAGTTGTATTTGCTTTTGAATTATCATGGATTGTTATATCAACGTCTTCACTAACAGTATAATTAAGAATTGTGGTTCCGTCATCTGCATAATTTGGTGATGAATTATAGTCGTCTGTCTGAATATCTTTTTTCTCAACGCCGTTTTTTTGGAGATCATTAATTATTGTATTCATTAAAGTATTTGTTTGTTGCTGTGCGATTTCTGCTGTTGTTGCAGATTTGCTGACTGTAAATGAAACATCTGATTGATCAGGTGTCCCTGTTGCGCTTCCCGTCCCCTGCACCGAAAATGATTGAGTTCTCATCTGGCTGTTCTCAAAGAAGTTCCATGAATGATTAAAGAAATAATTTGCGAGCATCAGAAGAACTACCGTAAAAATTGCTGCTAATAGCGCTGTTTTTACTGCAAGCTTTTTATCTGAAGTAGAGTTCATACTTTTATCGTAGAGGGTTTATTTATCGTTGTCAACAGAAGTGCTTTGGAGAATAAT
>Ga0364867_10688_pt2 | contig 14435 bp, 15 predicted proteins | sample ExccelAu500001D4_3_FD_206915 | JGI IMG/M metagenome (GOLD analysis project Ga0364867, IMG submission 206915) | Enriched cells from Trout Bog Lake Hypolimnion, Wisconsin, USA - BchlTB.Aug13.5000.01.D4 | ecosystem: Environmental > Aquatic > Freshwater > Lake > Hypolimnion/Profundal zone | place...
CGTTTGCTGCTATTAATCCTGTCGCGGTCATCTTATTTCAATTTTGATAATTCCGTAAAAAGCTCTTTTTGTTTATCAGTCAGCTGAGTTGGCACCAATACCTGGTAAGTTACCAGCAGGTCGCCAAACTGATTTTCCTGTTTATAAAACGGCAGACCCTTTCCTTTAAGTTTTACGACGGTACCATTTTGTGTTCCGGGGCTAACTTTGATCTTAACCTTGCCACCGAGCGTATTCACAGTTACTTCGCCACCCAAGATAGCCGTATAAAGATCGAGCTGAACATTTTGATAAAGGTTGGCGCCGTCTCGTTTGAACTCCGGATCAACCGGGATATTAAAGGTAATGTAAAGGTCGCCTGCAGGTCCGCCATTCACACCTGGACTACCGTGGCTGCTTATTTTGATCGTTTGTCCGTTTTCAACACCAGCCGGTATGGTTAAACGGATGTTTTTCCCGTTAACAGTAAGTGTTTGTTTTTGAGCTACAGTGATATCACGCAGGCTCAGCTTCAATTCCGCATTCAGATCCTGCCCGCGAAATTTGGTCTGTTTACTGCTACTTCGTGCTCCGCCACCAAACATACTATTGAAAAAATCAGAAAAATCGCCGCCGCCGTTGAAATCACCGTAGTCTTCAAACCCCTGTGCATGTCCACCGCCGAAGCCGCTGTAGCTATTGCTGTTTTGTGCCCTTTGCTGCTGTGCATATTTCTCATGCTCCTCGCCGTGTTGCCAATTTTCACCGTATTTATCATACTTTTTGCGCTTCTCAGTATCGCTCAATACCTCGTTAGCCTCGTTGATCTGCTGGAACTTTTTATTCGCTTCCGGATCATTGGGGTTCAAGTCGGGGTGGTACTTTCGGGCCATTTTACGATAAGCAGCTTTGATATCCTTTTCGGATGCTTGTTTATCAAGTCCCAGTATTTTGTAATAGTCAATAAAGGCCATATTATATCAATTAACCTTGTAAAACATCATTAGTTTCACTCCTCTAAAATTAACTCTTTGCTTTTATTTGAGAAATGATACACGGCAATTCTTTAGGTGTAACATCGCATATTTTGTGGGGCCAGGCTGCAAAAAGCTTTTTTCAAGCACCGAGTCGTTTAACTCTGAGTTAAAGCATATTTATAAGAACTTTGACGCCGTCTTGTTGAAAAAAAAAATCTGAATAACTCTTAAAAATACGCCGAATTTTTTTTGATTTCTCCGGAGCGATTTGCGGGTTTAGACTTTTTTAGGCCATTAATATTCTTATTTATGTACTGATAATCAGAGGTTTGTATTGCGATATTTTGGTCAATTTTCTTAGTGTTAAAATTACACTAGTGTGATAAATGAAAAGTTAAAAACTCCCACCTTTGCACCAGGTTAAACCGGGTACGCGGGCAGCCTTAAAATTCTATCCTACCCGCCTCATTAGCTATGGTTTAGCCACAAAAACTTAATACCAAAAGAAATGAAAAGCAAAATTTCAATCTGGATCTTGTCAATTGGATTATTGACATTATCTGCAAAAAACACCTATGCCACTGTTAATACCAGCAGTAATTACACAGTTTTAAATGACATCAAAGCCATCAATAAAATAGAGGTACGCGGCAACGTACAATTGTTCATATCAGACAATGCACCCGACCAGGTAACGGTTTACAATAAATATTATGCTGAAACCGCACTGGTACAAAGCAGGAATGGCGTATTACGCATTTCGTCATATAGTACCGAGAAATTGGTGGTTTGGATCAAATCAGAAAGCCTGCAAGCTGTTTCGGCTTTTGACAATGCCGAGATACGGTCCTTTGGCCAGCTTTCGAAGATCGAGTTCAATGTCGACTTGCATAACAAAGCTACCGCAAATCTCGATTTAGATGCTTTTAGTGTAAATGTAACGCTGCGTGATGAGTCAACGATCGCTCTGCATGGTCGCGTTGAAGAGTTTGGCATGAACCGTAACCTTAACACGTTAGTTGTTAATAATGATTTTTCAGTTGGACATAATACCGAAAATAAGATCGTTAACCAGGCCGGCAAAGAAATAATGGCCGGTATTGAATAAATTTTTGATCATAGGGTTGTTTTTTTAGTGGTTAAGGCTGTTCCATTTTTTGGGCAGCCTTTTTTGTGCCGCTATTATCCTCAATTTATCCAGGGATTGTACAGGCAATCGGAATGATTGTATATTTAGCCCATCAAAAAAATGTTATGGATACTAATATTTTCAAATATTTCGACGACATACCGGTAAAAGAAGTTGCGCCGGGTTTTTTTTCAAAGTTGATTCATACCGATCGCAATACCATTAATTTTATTACGGTGGCTGCAGGTTGTACTGTCCCCCGTCATAAACATTTACACCAGCAATACACTTTTGTGATCGAAGGACAGTTTGAACTGACGGTTAATGATGACCCGCAGGTACTGGATCCGGGAGGTTTTGCGCTCATCCCATCCGAAGCCTACCACAGTGGGGTGGCTATTACGGATTGTAAACTACTGGATATCTTTGACCCGGTTCGGGAAGATTACCGTGCCTTGTAAAAATATATAGTTAAACTTTCTATGCCTATCCATAAAGCTACTATCGGCGACGCTGCCGAACTTACTATTTTGGTCAACAGTGCTTATCGTGGTCCGGTTTCTCAACTGGGTTGGACCAGCGAGGCCCATTTGCTCGACGGTATCCGGGTTGACGAAGAAACGATGAGCGAATACCTTATTGCATCGGATACAAGCATACTCAAATACACCGATGAGACTGGCAAAATACTTGCCTGTGTTTACCTGCAAGAGCGCGGTGATGGGCGACTTTACCTGGGTATGTTATCCGTTTCGCCTGCTTTACAGGCTAATGGGATAGGCCGGCAGTTACTGCATGAAGCCGAAATTTGGGCTACAAATTTATCTTGTACTACAATTTTTATGACTGTGATCACCACACGTGATGAATTGATCAGCTGGTATAAGCGGCGTGGTTATCGCGATACCGGCGAACGCCTTCCATTTCATGATACAAAGAAATTCGGGATCCCAAAAGCAGAAATTGAGTTAATGGTGCTGGATAAGGAAGTTTGATGATTTTGAACAATGAAGGCGGAACTGCTGACAGCCTGGTAGTTTTATTTTAGCAATAGCGCCAGTACTTCGCCCAAATGCTCCACCTGTCTAAAATTTTCGTGTTCGGGTTTTATTGCCACGTGTTCGTGAGCCCAGGTGGTATGGTAGGGGACATGAATCGCATGACCGCCGATATTGATCACTGGCAATGCATCCGATTTAAGTGAGTTACCGATCATCAAAAACTCTTCCGGTTGAATATCCAGATGCTTGAGTAGTTTACGGTAGTCGCTCTCACCTTTTTCCGACATGATCTCGATGTGATGGAAATGATGGCTTAGGCCTGATTTTTTTAACTTGCGTTCCTGATCCAGCAAATCTCCTTTAGTAGCAACAACAAGGCGATAATGTTTTTTTAAAGCCTGGAGCACTTCTTTCACATCATCCAATAATACAATTGGCTGATTGAGCAATTCTTTACCAAAATTGAGGATACTATTGATCGCATCAGTTGATAAGGTATTATTAGATATTTTAAGCGCTGCCTCGAGCATCGATAATATATAACCCTTGATACCATAGCCATATAGCGATAGATTAGCGATCTCGATTTTTAATAGCTCCTGTGAAAGTTCGTGATGTGGTAAAAAATCCTCCATCAAGGCACAAAATTTTTTTTCCGTTTCCTGGAAATAGGGTTCGTTCACCCAAAGGGTATCATCGGCGTCAAAAGCTATAATTTTTATATCCATGTCTATTTAACGCAATATTAAGTTTTAGGCTTTAAGCCCCGGTACTATTATTGTAATTATTTTAATTGCTATAGTTATTTTCGCAGCGTTGTTACCGTAGTTGAAATTGAATCTAATGATTAAGCATCTACGTATATCTAATAATAAAACGAGAAATTTAAAGTTAATACCCTAAATTCCCCTATAGAGATGAACAAAAACTACTTTTTGAAAAACCTATCCATATTTATATTAGCCTGCTTAGCTTTTTTTGCCGTTTCATGTAAAAAGGAATCTAAAAGTAACGGGGGAAATAACGTTGGTGTACCTGTTGCCACACCTACTAAAATAGGCTTTTACGCTGCCGAACAGGTAGTAGTAGATACCGCAATATATCGCGTTCTTTTGGAGCCAATTACCCAGATCGGCACGCAAGCTATCAATTACGACCTGGTATTTGATACGGGCTCGGGTGGATTGGTTATTGATGCTAATGGCGTGATACCTCCTGCCATGATCACAAAATCTGGTTTTAATTTTACAACAGACTCTGTTGTAGTAAATGGAATTACCATTACTAATCAAACCAATATGATCGAATATGGCGATGATAACGCCACTACTGATAAAGTTTATGGCAATCTGGCCTATGCCGATGTAAAAATAGGCGACCAAAATGGTAATATTACTGTAAAGAGACTGCCTTTCTTCCTTTATTACAAAGCGGTAGACTCAAAAGGAAATGAATTCCCCGCGCATGACTTCGATGTATTTGGTGTAGCACCTGAGTATGATATCACTTTTGCCAATAATGCTTACATCACAAGCCCCTTTTCTTATTTTGATCCGGGCAATGGGCTTACCAAAGGATTTAAGATTGATGCAGTTCCGGCGGCAAATTTTTCAAATCAAGGCACCTGGGTTTCGGCAGTTACACTTGGATTAACTTCTGCCGATCTGAATTCTGGTGGTTACTCATTTACACAACTTAGCTTTACTCAGGGCGAAGGTTATCTTCCAATTTTGTCAGGAACATTAAATTACGGTGGCAAAAAAATAGCTACTAAAATGCTTTTTGACAGCGGCACCGAACCTTACAGCTATTTAGAAGATAATACCGCTACCAATACTTCGGCACTTTTGTTGCCATTAAATACACCTGTATCAGTGTCAACTACTTCAGGATTTAATTATTCATTCACTACCCTGGCCATTGATAATTTGGCCTATGTCGAGAATCCCAAGTATTCCGGTTCTGATATCTCAGTTCTTAGTCTTGACTATTTTCTGAATAATTCCTACCTGATCGATTTTGCAGACAATAAACTGGGCTTAAAAAGCAATTAAGAATTTTTTAATTTGATAGGTAAAAGCGCTGGCACATACCATCGCTTTTTTTATTCAAATTTGGGTAATCGTAACATTTATAGTATTCGATGCAACCCCCTGCCTTATTTGTCTGTCTTATTTATAGCCTCACAAAATATATAGCTATAGAAGAATTGCTGCCCGAACTGAAAGACTTCATTGTTAATTATTGTAAGCAATACAACCTGGCAAAAGTTGATCCGGCAGAACTTTCAACAGCAACCAATATCGATCTTGATCTGGCAATTGTCGACATCGAAATTGAGCTGTTTCTAGAAGAATTTGCTGATTTTTTCTGTATCGATCGTTCCGGGTTCTCCTGGTATAAATACGGGTATCCTGAAGGCTCGATAAAAGTAGATCTATTGCGCACTTTATTCGCAAATGAAGCCAGATGGGTTAAATGGCATGCCAATAAATTATATCAGCCCAAGTTCAGGATCGATAACTTACAACAAGCTATAAAAACCGGGCGCCTCGAATAATTGAAAGATCAGCCTTTGACATAGAACAGCAAAGGAGTAACCCCGGCCGGCGAAGTTGCTTTCAAATTTCAAATACTTTTTCGGTTTGGGGTTACTCCTTTCTTTACCTGCTATCGCAGAACAATTATTTTATTTTGCAAAATCATTTTTAAAGCTGCTTTTACCGATCCGGTATTTATATTTAGGCTTTATAACCAATTATATCCTTCCCTCATGATCTGCGTACGGTTAACCTTGCTTTTTATGTTGGCATCCGCCTGCACGGTTGTTGCAGCAAAGCCGATAACGATAACTTCACCCGACAAGAACATCGTGTTCAGGCTCGATGGTAGCACCAAGGGTTTAAATTATAGCGTGGCCTATAAAGGAAATGTACTTATAGAAAATTCGCAGCTAAGGATCAGCCTTAAAAACGGCGGTGAATTTGGCAGCAGCGTTAGCACCGGGAAACCACAATTTAAACAAATGGAGGAAAGTTACGACCTGATAGTAGGACGCTCTTCTCATGTTCGCAGTATCAGTAATGAAGTTATAATACCCATCAGGGAAAACGCCGGACTGAAGCGCGAATTTGATATAGAGATCAGAGTTTTTAACGATGGGGCGGGATTTCGCTGGGTGCTGCCGGCAAGCCCTGGTTTAAACAAGGTTGAGATCACCGATGAGTCAGATGCCTTCAACTTCAAGGGCGATCCGAAAGCTCTGGTGCTTTTCAGGGAGAATTATACAACCTCGCATGAAGGTTTATATGACCATTTGCCTGTTAGCCAAATCAAAGCTGATACCCTGATGGACCTTCCGGCCTTGTTTGAATACCCTAAGGGCCTGTATTTAGCAGTTACAGAGGCCAATTTGCTCGATTACGCGGGCATGTACCTTCTTAAACATAATGGTGTGCTTCAAAGCAGTTTATCGCCACTGCCTAAGCAAAAAGACATCAAAGTAAAGGCAACTTTGCCTCATAGCAGCCCATGGCGTGTGTTAGAGATCAGCGATAGGGTAGGTGCATTTTTGGAATCGAACATACTGACCAACCTGAGCGAACCCTGCAGGATAAAAGATATCAGCTGGATAAAACCCGGTAAAACAACTTTTCCATGGTGGAACGGCAATGTGACACCCGATACTTCATGGGCTCCGGGCAATAACTACGAAACCAATATGTATTATGTTGATTTCTGCGCGAAATATGGATTTGGTTACCATTCGGTTGTAGAATATGGTTTGCACGAATGGTATGTAAACGACGGTGCAACATTTCAACCGGGCCCTCATGCTGATCCTTCAAAAGCGGTACCCGGGCTAGAAATGAAACAGATATGCGATTCGGCACGAAAGCGTGGTGTGGGTATCAGGGTTTGGATCCATTTTTATGCGCTGTATCCAAAGCTGGATCAAACCTTTGATCAGCTTGAAAAATGGGGAGTTCAAGGCCTGATGTGCGATTTTATGGATCGCGACGACCAGGAAATGGTGCAAATGCAGAACGAGATATTGGAAAAAGCGGCTCAACATCATTTGCACGTTCAGTTCCATGGGGCTTATAAGCCAACCGGAACAGCCCGAACCTATCCGAACGAGTTTACACGCGAAGGAACGCTTAACTATGAGAACGATAAATGGGGCGATAGGGTAACACCTGATGCCGATCTGAATATTGCGTTTACCCGTTTACTCGCTGGTTCAACCGATTATCATTTAGGTGGATTCAGGGCAGCGAATGCTAAAACCTTTAAAGTGCATTATACAGCGCCCATGGTTTTGGGTACGCGTTGCCATATGTTGGGTATGTATGTAGTATTGGAAAATGAACAGGGCATGGTTTGCGATTATCCGCAAGCGTATATTGGTCAGCCTGGTTTCGAATTTTTACAACAGGTTCCGCTAACCTGGGACGAAACTAAAGTTTTGAATGCTAAAGTGAGTGAGTATATTACCATTGCGCGCCGAAAGGGAGATGAATGGTATATCGGTAGCATCGGCAACAATACAGCTCATGACATCAGTACATCACTTTCGTTTTTGCCACCGGGTAATTATACAGCAGAAGTTTATAGCGATGCCCCGGATGCTGATTCAGATCCCAATCACTTAGCCAAAACAGTGCTAAAAGTTAATAATAGCAGTGTTATCGATACTAAAATGATCGTTGGCGGAGGCCAGGTAATAAGAATCTATAAAAAATAGATCACAGATTTAGTAGGATTGAATTGAGTTTACAGATTAAAATAAACGGGAAATTGATCTGTGTTTTTACAAGCCATCAAATAAAATTTGTGATCAAAAAGCAAATTTCAGAACAGATCGGTCACCCGGGTATTCTTCCTTTTAACATATTTGCGGATGTCGAGTACGATACCAGCAAAGAAGTAAAATATAAGCGGAAACCCAACCGCCAGAAAAGATGAGTAAATAAAGAATAACCTGATCTTGGAGATGGAGATGTTTAAGCGTTCGCCCAGGTACGTGCATACTCCAAAGGAGTAGCGTTCAAAAAAGGTAATTATCCGTTGCAACATATCACGCCATTTTAAGTATCTTATTCCCTATGCCGCAGTGCAGGCATTTTTTATGACTGCAATAGCAGTTTTTTAATTCCAGCAAAGCTTGTGAGTCAAATGCTGTATTAACCTTTATACCCACCGAATCAAAATTAGTTACAATATGATTATCCTCGGCAGGTAATTTTTCTAACAATTTAAGGCTACGGTCGATAAAGTACTCCTGCTGGTTATGTTTTCCATAACAGAATAAAAATAACACAAAAGAATTTAATAAGAGAATATCGATGGAAGTTTGTCCCAAACTTTTAGATGATGCTTTCGATTCCACATCAAAACGATAATGGTTTTCCCAATAGGGATTGACTGGCAGATGGGAAAATAATTCTTTCAACTGCGCCACGTCACGGATATCAATGATCTTTGAAAACAGGTGGTTTGACTTAAAGATCAGCGCCGCAAACTGCGCTAATCGAATGGTGGGGAAATTGGTGGGACGCATCCTCATGAATTTCCAAAGGTGTTTTTCGATTGGTTGCAAGCCATACTTCTTCTGGAGGAATTGGTATTCTGCCTGTAATAGTTTCGGGTAATCGTCGTTAAATTCGTCATTAAGCAATCCGGCTTGCCCAAATAGCAGGGCTTCAATTTGTAGCGGATTATTTTTATGCCGGGCCAATGTTAATTGTGGTAGCGATTTAGCCAACAATTCAAAAGGTAATGCATTGGTTTTAAAGCCAAAGTTAGCTGCCAGAAACTGATAAAAAGTTTCTTCCCAGTCGCCTTTGTTTTTATCCAAAGCGGTATTAACAACGAGTGCTCGTTTTTCCAGTCGTTCAATTAATACCCTTGTGAGCCAGTTGCGCATCGTCATGTCGTCCACAAACTTTATGCTACCCTCACAAGGTATAAATTGTGGGTTGCCGAACGCAAGTTGATGGTACCGGTGGTATAGTTCGGGTGCAATGCGGTCATGCAATTCGAGGGTTGGTAATTTCCGGCCATCTGGCAGTACGATCGGGTCATCATCCCGGAATACCACATGCAAGATGACGTTGGCGTAGGCTGCATCGTTATTGTGCTTATGTTTATGCCAGTCGGATGAGTTGATATGTATTTCAACGTTTCCTGCCCAGGTTGTATCACCAATTCTGATACGGGCATTATGGAAATCGGGGCCAGAGTCTGTATTTTGTATCCCAGCGGAAAATACTTCTATTTTTTCGCATGAGGTCGTCATTAAATTATCCCGATCAAAGAGCCGGAATTTCCAGGTATAGTTGATAAAGTCTTCGGTAAAAAACATTGGAATAAAGTTAAAGAAAATTCTAAATCGAATAAAGCCCTTAAAGCTTGCTGAGTTACAAAAAACTTATGAACTTTCTATCTTTCAGCTACCATGCCTTAGCTCTCAACTACCGATCGTATCAAATCTAACGTCGGTGGCTTTCTGGGAAACCTGATGGAGAGGCAATACCTGTATAACAACTTTTTCCCAAAAGCTGATCATACAGTGCATTTGCTTAACACTGCCGGCATATTTACCATAGGTTTTTTAATGCGGCCGATAGGAGGGTAGTTGATGGGTACCAATGCCGGATACAAAAAGATTTTTGAAGATGGACGATTGAAAAGAATACAGGAAAAGCTATAAAGAAAAAGTGATTTCCTGGATCTAGGGCACGTAATAATAAACCCCATATCCGGTAGTGCCGATCACAAAGCTGGAATTTGCAGCCAATGTATAACTCACTACACCAATATTACCAAATTGCAAGGTCATATCTTTGTATTGGTTAAAATTGGCCGTACGGAATATACCCAGACCTCCAAACGAAAAATAGTAATTACCATTTATCTTGCTGATGTTATCAATGTTTGAATAGGTAGAGGCATCTTGCTGCTGGCTGAACACTGGTAACCACGAACTACCATTGTCCACAGATTCGTATATGCTGCCGGTATTACTTGGCGCATTATGTGGGCCACCCATAAATAAATACCCGTTGTTATCGATATACAATGATTCAGCACTGGATAGTAAGTAACTTGAAGTTGGACCGATATTGATCCAGGTGCCCTGATGAACTGGCAATTTGTAAACTGAGGCATCGGGGCCGATGATATACAGATCGCCATTGGTCTGCTCAACCGGATAGGTACAGGGGCCGCCTGGCAGCCCGTTGTCGTTTTCATACCAGGTTTGACCTTTATCGTCCGATTCAAACAAACCATAGCTATTTGAGAAGAACAGTTTACCGCTTGGCGTATACGCCATATCAGAGAAATTCAGCACATCAATAATACCGCTGCTAATATTTGTCCAAGTTTGCCCATTATCACTTGAATGGAAAATTCCGTCATTATAAGTGGCCATAAAAACATCATTCCCTGAACTTAGGATCTTGCTGATAACATAGTTTTTATAAAATGTCTTTAGGGGCTTCCAGCTTTTGGCATTATCATCTGAATAGTAAGGATAGCCCGCCAAATTCAACGAAGCCAAAATTCTGCCCGACGACAGTGTAGTAACCTTGTTTACAGGAAAATTTTGCAGGCATCCACCCAGATGCCAGCCATGTGAAGTAGCCAGCCCGATAGCCGATACTTTAACAGAGTCTCGCCGATTAAGATTGGCATCCAACAGCACAGCATTTAGCGATTGATTGCCGATGTCGCCGCTTAGGTACCAGGCGAAGGAAGCTTGTCCGTTGGCGTTTGTGCTGGTTTCAGTTACTGCCAGATCCTCACAACCAGATCTCAAAAACTGGATCGAATACCCTTGAACCGGTGTTCCGTTGTTGGTTACTTTGAATATGAGAGAGTCTTTTAGTTTATTTCCAATAGTATCTGTTTGATAGTTGCCACTAACCAACTGTATATGTAAACCATTTTGCAGGTCCAAATTTTGAATGGTCTTAGGTACATCTTTTTTGCAACCAAGACTAAATACAAAAAGGGCAGCCGCCAGATATAATAACTTGTTCATTTTCGAAACACACACGTAAGCTCAGTTTTACGTAAAGTGCTCCGATAGGGTTGCCCGGGGCTTCCATGTCGATTTATATCGATAATGCTTTATTTCTCAGGCAGAAACCAGTCCTGATATAATGTTGATACTTAATGCAACAATGGCTGTATTGAAAATGAAAGAAATAAGTCCGTGTAACCACGCCAGGCGCCTGATTGACCGGGAAGAAATTTCAACGTCGGATACCTGGAAGGTCATGCCGATCACAAAGGAAAAATAAACAAAGTCAAGGTAATCGGGTTCATTCTCATCCGGAAATTGCAAGCCGCCTCCGGTTTGCGGGCTACCGTCATCGGAGTTGGTATCGTAGTAGATATGAGCATAACGGGTAGTAAAAATGGTATGCACCAACCACCATGAAACAAAAACAGCCGTTATGGCCAATAAGATATGACTATCAGCATGACTGCCATGTTCTTTTGCGGATTTGAGCAGGAAATAAACGGCGGCCAGGCTCACTACCGAAGATACAATGACGAAACTGAAAAGCATCAGTCGGCTGGAGTCCTGGATGCGAGCAATTTTACGTACCTCCCGGGGGTGACTTGTAAGGAAAGCGATCCAAACCAACGCGATAACGCTTAAAGCAAAAGCCATCCAGGTTAACAGGAATATAGTTGGCCAGGAAAAACGATCGTATATGAAAAAAAGTGTGATCGCACTGATAATAATACCCGCAACAAAGCGGTGCTGGGCATCTATGCGTAAAAAAATATGCGGTTTTGAAGTAATAGGTGTACTCATCGGTTGTTCTGAATTGCGGACTTTGCCAAAGAAGGAAACGAATATAATTAATTTTTGTTCTTCGACATCCGTTTACTGTCAATCAATAATTTCAATGACCCGTCCTACCTGCCCATCTTCAAGCCGTACTTTTATGCCCCGGGAATGAAAGGCTGAACTCGTTAGCAGATCTTTAACTATTCCTTTTGTGCGCTTACCCGAACGCTGGTCTTTTTTGAGGATGATCTCGACCTCAAGCCCCGGGAAAATATCGTTTCGGTTTTGGTAACTCATCTTATTTCCTGTTAACTCACAAGTGACGCCACAGAGCGGGTCACTTTTTCGAAATCAAAACTCTTCACCAGCGTATCAAGGGCTGCATTGATCTGCTCGTTATTCAGATTGCCGATACTGCCTTCATGGGTATGCAAGGCCTTTTTTTCAGGATCGAAATTGCCCTGTTCTATTGCCAGCCCTACTTGTTTATAAGCGTCGCGGAATGGTAGTCCACTAAGTACCAGTTTATTGACTTCATCGACACTAAACAGATATGCATATTTAGGATCGTCGAGAATATTTGCTTTTACCTCAATATGTTCTAGCATAAAAGCTGCCATTTGCAGGCAAAGTTTCAGGTCGGTAAAGGCAGGAAAAATCAACTCTTTTAACAGCTGCAACTCCCGGTGATAGCCCGAGGGAAGGTTGGTTGTCATTAATGCTACATCGTTTGGCAAAGCCTGTAACCTGTTGCATTTGCCACGCATAATTTCCCAAACATCCGGATTTTTTTTATGTGGCATAATGCTGCTACCGGTGGTCAGGTTATCGGGGTAACTTACAAAACTAAAGTTTTGGCTCAGGTACAAGGTTTGGTCCATCGCCATTTTGGCCAGCGTTGCAGCAACTGATGATAAAGCCTGTGCAATTATCCGTTCAGTTTTCCCACGGCCCATTTGCGCATAAACCACGTTGTAATTTAAACTATCAAAGCCTAGTAATTTAGTCGTCAGTGTACGGTTCAGTGGGAAAGATGAGCCATAACCAGCGGCCGATCCGAGCGGATTTTTATTGGTTATTTTATAGGCAGCAAGTAATAGCTCCAAATCATCGATCAGGCTTTCGGCATAGGCTCCGAACCACAACCCGAATGAAGAAGGCATGGCGATTTGCAAATGGGTATAGCCGGGCAACAATACCGCTTTGTGCTTTTCGCTTAATTTGATCAATTGGTTAAATAGTGTCACCACTTCGCCCACCACTTCCTGCAGCTCGTGGCGGAAGAATAGCTTCAAATCAACCAGTACCTGGTCGTTGCGAGAACGGCCGCTGTGGATTTTTTTACCTGCATCACCAATGCGACGGGTGAGCAGTAATTCGACCTGCGAATGAACGTCTTCAACACCTGCTTCAATTACAAACGTGCCATTTAAAACCTCACGGTAAATGTTCTTCAATTCAGTCTGGACAAGTTCATAGTCGGCAGTGTCAAGTAAGCCAATGCTTTGCAACATGGTGGTATGCGCCAGGGAGCCCAGTACATCAAAGGCTGCCATTTGAGCATCCAGTTCACGGTCGCGCCCAACTGTGAAATTTTCAACGAGTTCGTTAACATTGGTGGTTTTCTGCCATAGCTTACTCATGGTGCAAATATGGGATTAATTTTATTCTTTGATAAAAATGAACCGACAATTAAGCGCTGCTCATGTACTTCGATCCCAATTAAAAGCGTTTTGGTTTCGGTCGCAGGTAGCGTTATCAATCATCTATCAGAAGAAAACTTCCGGTTGATGCCAGCTATTTTAAATTAAGGCAATAATCTTATTTTTGATCAGTAAATCATTCCAATGGCTTTTATTGAAATCCAAACACCGCGATTGCTATTGCGCCAATGGCAGGAAAGTGATTATGAACCGTTTATTGCGCTCAATGCCGACCCGGTTGTGATGGAGTATTTTGAGTCGGTTCGCACCAGAGAAGAATCGTTGGCACAGATAGGGCGAATTATGACCAATATTGACAAGCATGGCTACGGCTTTTTTGCTGTTGAACGAAAAGACACCGGGCAGTTTATAGGTTTTACTGGTTTAACCAATGCCCCCTTCGAGAGCTGGTTTACGCCATGTATCGAAATAGGTTGGCGTATGAGCAGAGCGCATTGGGGCCAGGGTTTTGCCACAGAAGCAGCTGAGGCCTGTCTTCAATTCGGGTTCGATAATTTGCATGTCGAGCAGATCTATTCTTTTACTTCGATTCATAATAAGCGATCAGAGCAGGTGATGCTACGGATTGGCATGCAAAGGGTAGGGGAGTTTGACCATCCAAATGTTAAAAATGGCCATTATCTTAAACTGCATGTTTTGTATAGAATAAGCGCCCCAACAACAAAAAAGCAGCCCTGAGGCTGCTTTTTCGTTAATGAAATATTTTACAACTAAGATCAGGCCTGTTTCTCAATATTCGGGTTTGCAGCCGGTGGTTCGGGCGCTACCGCCGGTGCAGATTGCTGAGCGGTTACCACGGTAAACGGTTTAACT
>Ga0364867_10691_pt1 | contig 14400 bp, 12 predicted proteins | sample ExccelAu500001D4_3_FD_206915 | JGI IMG/M metagenome (GOLD analysis project Ga0364867, IMG submission 206915) | Enriched cells from Trout Bog Lake Hypolimnion, Wisconsin, USA - BchlTB.Aug13.5000.01.D4 | ecosystem: Environmental > Aquatic > Freshwater > Lake > Hypolimnion/Profundal zone | place...
TTTGCGCAGGAAAAAGTGATGCAAACCTTAAAAAACACCAATCCATCCGACCCAAATTATCTTACGCTGGCGCAAAACCAAAAAAACATAAAAGATAACCTTAAAACCGCCGAGGATAGTCTTTATGCTTTAAGCAGGCGTGTGCCGCAAATACAATCGTCGGTTAATACCGAAGTTTCGGGTATAAACTCTTATATTGACCAGGCACTTGACAATTTAGGCGACCGTCGTACTGCCGAAGCGACAAAAAATGAGCAATATGCCATGACATCGATGAATAATTTGGCATTAATGTTGAGTGAGGTGCTCGAACAATTGCAGAAACAAATGCAAAAACAAGGTGGAAAAGGAAAAAGTAAGCAACAATCTATCGCACAATTAACTAAATTGCAGCAGCAATTGAACGAAAACATGCAAAAGGCCCGCCAGCAGATGCAACAAGAGGGAAATAGGGGCAAGGTATCCAAGGGCGATAATGGCAGTTTGAGCAGGCAAATGGCTATTTTAGCCCGCCAGCAGCAAATGATACGGGAGGCATTGCAAAAAATAAATCGCGAAGAAAATAAAGACGGAACCGGCAAATTAGGTGACCTGGATAATATTTCGCGGCAAATGGAACAAACTGAACAAGATCTCGTATACAAAAAAATTACAGATGATGCGATAAAACGTCAGGAGCAAATTCAAAGCCGGCTGTTAGAAGCAGAGAAAGCCGAACAGGAACGCGAACAAGACCAACAAAGGGAAAGCAATGCAGGCAAGGATATGCCCCCCGGATATATTAAAGCATTAAAAGAATATCAACAACTAAAAGAAAAACAAACGGAGGAAATAAGGACAGTTGCACCCTCTTTAAATTTCTATTACAAAATTAAAATTAGATCATACTTTGATTTACTCAACCACAAATGACATGGACCCATCAGACGTTCAAACAGATGAATTATATACTTTGCAACTTCCGTCAAAACACGAAAGCATAACGCTCGTTGAAAATTTGATTGAAGAAATTGCAGATAAATATAAGATAAGCGAAGATACGTTTGCCAACATGATGACTTGCCTTTGCGAGGCCGTCATCAATTCTATCATACACGGAAATAAACTCGATCCGGATAAAAAAGTTTTTGTTAACGCCGAGGTAACCGCCAAGCGGATTATTTGGTCTGTCGCCGATCAGGGCGATGGTTTCGATTATAATACCCTTGCTGACCCAACAGCTCCCGAAAACCTTGAAAACTTAACCGGACGGGGTGTATTTATTTTAAAACATTTAGCCGATCAGTGTATATTTAATTCGAAAGGCAACGAAGTTGAACTTCACTTTAAAATATAATGGCTCTTGCGGGCTAGTCTATTAAGCATAATAAAAATCATTTATTATTTTAACACAGAGTTACAGAGAAAACACAGAGGACACGGAGTTTTAATTATATATTTCTCTTTTAATTCCAATAACTCTCAATTTTTTATAATTACGCTGCGCTCTCCGTGCCTTCTCGGCGCTCTCTGTGTTAAAAAAAGCTAATACAGTTATTTCTTCAAAACCACCACATTGGCCATTCTTACAAAGTAAATTACCCAGATAAAACGTTATAGAGTCAAAATAATGCCCATAATAAATTTTTTTGAAGAGGATATCGCCTATAAATTAAAAAACAAAACAGCTGTTCGGCTTTGGATCAAAGACACCATACTGGCTGAAGGTTTTAAATTAAAAGAACTTTCGTACATTTTTTGCTCGGATAGCTTTTTACTGAATATCAACCAACAATACCTGGATCACGATACCTACACAGATATTATAACTTTTGATAATTCGGAAATTGAAAACGTTATTTTGGGCGATATTTTTATCTCCATCGAACGCATCCGCGAAAATGCGGCTAAATTCAACATCACAGAAACCGACGAACTGCACCGGGTAATCATCCACGGGGCCCTGCACCTATTGGGCTACAAAGACAAAACCCCAGCCGACAAGAAAAATATGACATTAAAAGAAGATTTCTATTTGAGCAGGAGAACATTTAATAATTAATTTTACTCTTGAATCTAATTTGAAATCAACCCTTTAAAATTATGAAAATACTTGCATTGTTATTCGTTATGCTTTTTACGGCACCCAGTTCCGTTTACGATTTTAAACTTAAAACCATCGACGGCGATGGCTTTTCCCTGGCCAAATACAGGGGCAAAAAAGTACTGGTTGTTAATACCGCCTCCAAATGCGGCTTTACGCCACAATATGCCGAACTGCAAAAACTGGCCGATTTGTATAAAGACAAATTGGTAGTTGTTGGTTTCCCGGCCAATAATTTCGGTCAGCAGGAGCCAGGTAACGCAACCGAAATCAAAACCTTTTGCCAAAAAAATTACGGTGTTACCTTTCCGTTAAGCGAAAAGGTGAGCGTTAAAGGCGATGATATTTGTCCGCTGTTTAAATATTTAACCGAGGCACCAAACCCTGATTTCACCGGCGAAATAAAATGGAATTTCGAGAAGTTTTTGATCGACGAAAATGGTAATTTGATCCACCGTTTCCGTTCGCAAACAACTCCGTTATCTCAGGATCTTACAAAATATCTTTAACTGAAGTAATAGTTATCGGCTTAACAAAAGGGTTTCTGTGTATGCAGGGGCCCTTTTTGTTTATAGAGGATTGGTTGGAGGGTGTTAACATCTGGTTTTGGTTTCGGGGATTGCAAATCCCCTGTTTTGTGGTCTGGATTGCAAATCCCGACCAACGGGCTTTCTGTATTTGCAGAGGCCCTTTTTTGGTTGAATGAGGTTGGTAGTGCGGTAACATCTGGTTTTCATTCCCGGGATTACAAATCCCGACCGCCGGGGGAGATCGTTTTAGTAATATAATTGGTTCACAAAATTTTAATTAACTTTATTCTATGTTAGGATTATTTAGAAGAACAAAAATAGAAGTCTGGGAGATGGACTTGCTAAGAAAAACTATTCAGTTATTACCCTTTGAATACAAACATTTGGAAAATCAAATAGACGCAGGACTATTTAGGAAGGTTATAATTGGCATGAGCGATATACCAGGTTATGTAGGCTTTTCATATAATGGGGAAATACTAAAAAAGTTTGATGATAAAAAAGGGAGGTTATGTAAACTTGCAGGTATTAAAGTATTAGATATAAAAACTAAAAAGTATTTGCATTATACAATTTATGTTTCAACCGGGACAATTACTGGTTATTCCATAATAGGAGCTGACAAGTATACCATTGATGTCAATAGTGTTGACGTTACGGAGTTTAGAAAAGAATACTTTATTAACCCTGACTATCAAAAAATTGAATCCAGCCTAACCTATAAAGAAAAAGAAACAGTAAACCCAGCCAGCATTTATGAATTAATATTAAATAACAAAACTTACTTTCACCTTAAAGATTTGGAGGATGGTGATTTTATCGGAATGGATTATGAAAAAAATATATATGAGATAAGGCATGATCCTTTTGATATTAGTCCAATGAATTGTACTTTATTAGATGTTTTTAAATAATGAACCAACGGGTCCAGAATCCGTTGGTTGGGATTTTCAATCCCCGAGCCCCCGTTGGTCGGGATTTTCAATCCCCGACCACAAAACAGGGGATTTGTAATCCCCGTAAAGGTTAACTTCACTCCAGCAAAATCACCTCGAGCAAACCAGTATGCTCACCTGCATATTCCGCTGCCGAACTTAACACATAATCTTCGGCACGGTAAACTATACCGGCTTCCACCGGATTTTGGTGTATATAGTTCAACTTTTGATCGATAAATTTGTTGCTGGTGAGTTCGATAGGGTGCAGTCCATCCTGCCAAAATTTATAGTTCTTAATTTTTGGATTATATCTGCCCGCGTATTCGAAATGACTCAAAAGCCATTCTTTGCGACTTTCGGCTATTTCACCAATGGTTTCAATTATTTTTTTCGAGGTGAATTTTTTGAAGTCGCGCATTACATCTGATAAGGTTGTTTTATCATCATCAACCGACGCGATTAAATGCAAATGACTTGGCATTAAACACCATGCGTATATCTTTAGCTTTTTATGCTGCTGGCAATATTTTAAAGATTCGATAACCACTTCTGCAAGTTCTTTGCGGGTAAAAACATCAATCCAGTCTACAACTGTGACGGTTAAAAAATAGATCTCATTATTGGTAATCCTGTATTTAAATCCCATGGTTAAATATAGGTTTTGGTTTCGGGGATTACAAATTGTGTTGATATAGACGATAAACAACGGCTTTGCAATCGTGGTGCACCTTAGGTTTTCGTTTCGGGGATTGCAAATCCCCTGTTTTGTGGTCGGGGATTGAAAATCCCGACCAACGGGGTTAACTTCATTCCAGCAAAATCACCTCGAGCAAACCAGTATGCTCACCTGCATATTCAGCTGCCGAACTTAACACATAATCTTCGGCACGGTAAACTATACCGGCTTCCACCGGATTTTGGTGTATATAGTTCAACTTCTGATCAATAAATTTGTTGCTGGTGAGTTCGATAGGGTGCAGTCCATCCTGCCAAAATTTATAGTTCTTAATTTTTGGATTATATCTGCCCGCGTATTCGAAATGACTCAAAAGCCATTCTTTGCGACTTTCGGCTATTTCGCCTATCGTTTCAATTATTTTTTTCGAGGCGAATTTTTTGAAGTCGCGCATTACATCTGAAAATGTTGTTTTATCATCATCAACCGACGCGATTAAATGCAAATGACTTGGCATTAAGCACCATGCGTAAATCTGTAACTTTTTATGCTGCTGGCAATATTTTAAAGATTCAATAACCACTTCTGCAAGTTCTTTGCGGGTAAAAACATCAATCCAGTCTACCACGGTGATGGTTAAAAAATAGATCTCGTTATTGGTAATCCTGTATTTAAATCCCATGGTTAAATATAGGTCTTGGTTTCGGGGATTACAAATTGTGTTGGTTCGGATTTTTAATCATGGACAATAAACAACGGTTTTGCAATCGCGGTACACCTTAGGTTTTCGTTCGGGGATTGCAAATCCCCTGTTTTTTGGTCGGGGATTGAAAATCCCGACCAACGCTGTAGTCCTTAATCCCGACCAGCACTATAATTAAAAATCCCAACCAGAGCACGGGCTGCTACAAGAAAAGAAGCGCCCAATCAATCCAAATAAACATCCAGCAAACCTTCCGGGAGGTTTACCAGTAAAATTTCTTTTACCACGTCAATGCTTTCGATAATGTCTTCGTTGAGAGGGAACAGTACTTCGCAGTTTTTGTAGGTTACTGCGGCAATCAACTGGCGCGGATATTCGTGTACTGCGGTAATTACACCCAGCTCGCCTTCGTCAATATCAACAGCTGTAAAACCTACAAGGTCTTTCAGGGTAAAGTCGCTTTTTTTCTTTTTGGGTTTTTGCTTATTGCTGAGGTAAATATCTTTTTTTATGAGTGCCGATGCTTTTTCGATGGTATCCACATCCTCGAGCACCAAATAAGCAGCATTTTTTTGCAGGTACTTTATACTGCTTACAAAATATGGGATAAGCTTACCGGCGCTTTCCACAAAGAGGGTAGTGATTTTTATAGCGTCGAGGCCATCGAAATCAACATACAAATGTAGCTCACCCTTTAACCCCTTTGGCTTTAATATACTACCAACCCGGAAACAATCGTCTGTCGTCATAACAAAATACCTTTAAGCCCGGGTACACTTTTTTTACTCATAAAGACAAGTTTGCCTCACCTAAATCCCCTCCAAAGAAGAGGACTTTGACGTGCAGTTCGTCTAATATTGAACTTTTTACTCCCTCTCCTTTGGAGAGGGCTGGGGTGAGGGCAACGTGGGCATTAATTGAACTCACCTTTAAGCAAAATGGCGAAGAACCCGCTTGGGTAAATCGCCATTTTTGTTTGTTTTCCGGTTTACACCGGCGAACTGAAATAATTATTCAGCACTTTCTGCTTCTGGTTCAGCCGATTCTTCAACTTCTTCCGCAGGAGGTGTGTTTTTAGCTACGATAGCTGCAGCTTTTGCTTCTTTCTTTTTGGCTTCGGCAATTAAAGCAGTTTTACGTGCGTCGTCTTTGGCCGAAACTAAACCAGTTTTTTTACCGGTAATTTTGCCATCTTTAACGTCAAGCCACTCCTGGAATTTTGCCTCCACTTGTTCTTCGGTTAAAGCACCTTTCTTTAAACCACCTTGTAAGTGTTTTTTATACAAAACACCTTTATAAGATAGTATAGCGCGGCAGGTATCAGTTGGTTGTGCGCCATTTTTAACCCAATCAAGGGTTTTTTCGAAATTAATGTCGATTGTAGCCGGGTTGGTGTTTGGGTTGTATGAACCTAAACGCTCAATAAAACGTCCGTCGCGAGGAGCGCGGGCATCCGCTACGATGATGTAATAAAAAGGTTTTCCCTTTTTACCATGTCTTTGCAGTCTGATTTTAGTTGCCATTTTTTTATTTTATGTATTCAACAAGTCCCCGGAGTTCTTTTCAGCGGGGATGCAAAGGTAAAACTTTTATTTTAAATATAAAATGCTATTACAAAATAAGTTGCAATGGCTTATGTGCGGGTTCAAACGTATTCAAATCCAAAATAAGTCTTGCCAGGTTTGTGCCCTGATCGGGGTATTCGTTTTAAACACTGTTCCGCCGCAGATTTAATGCCCCCGAGGTAAAACGTAAACACACCCCACCCGAGGGTTTTTACAAAAATAAATTAATTTACAATTCGAGTAGGGGATGCGCTTGGTTTAAACGTCGAGCATTATATAAACCCAATTATTTTCTTTTCATGGAATACCCTATATCCGTTGAATTACTCGAAAAGTATATTAAAGGTAATTGCACCGAAGAAGAAGTAGCATTAGTAAAAAAATGGTACAGATCGTTTGATCACGAAAACGACTATGTTTCGGGTATTAGCCTTACTGAAGAGAAAGAACTCGAAGAAAAGATATATAACCATATCCTCAGCAATATCGGCATGCCCGTAACGGAAGAAGAACCGGTTGAAGAGTCAGGGAGCTATTCTCTACGCAGATGGTTTTCGATAGCGGGCGTAGCTGCAGCGGTTTTAATTGTAGGAACTGGTTTGTTTTTACTAGAGCGCTGGCAACAAACAAAAGTATTGCCGGTGGCCGATGTTAGCACACAGCAAATTGAAGCCATCACCAATAATTCGAGGCAAATATATAAGGCCATATTGCCCGACAGTAGTTCGGTATGGTTAAAGCCACATGCGCAATTAACATTCCCGAAGGTTTTTGATGCTAAATCGCGGATGGTCTCCATATCTGGCGAATGTTTTTTTGAAGTAACAAAAAATCCTCAACGTCCCTTTATAATCAACAGCCGTTCGCTCATTACCAAGGTTTGGGGTACAAGCTTTTTGGTGAGTGATAACGACCAAAGTAATTCGGCAGAAGTTTCGGTTGTAACCGGAAAAGTTTCGGTGAGTATTAAAACAGCTTATAACAGTGATCAATCTACCTTAAAGCTCGAAAAAGGTGAGGTAATGTTGTATCCGCACCAAAAGGTAACTTATTTAATAGACGAACATATTTTGAAACCGGAAGTGACTAAAAGCGAAACCAAGTTACTGATATGGAAGCATGTGAATTTAAGTTTTGATAACGAACCCCTGGGCGATATTATACCATCCCTTAATTCGATGTTTCATGTTCATATTAAAACGCGGAGCGCGCGCTTAAATCACTATATATTGAACGCCGATCTGACCGGGTTTAATTTACCGGATGTATTGGAAGCTCTGAAAAAATCCCTGAATATCAATTATGAGATCCAGGACGACGATATTCTACTTAACTAGATTTAACAAACCAATTATCAATCTCACAAATAACTCAAATTACATGAAAGAAAAACTACAAACATAAACCAACCTATCCAAAAAAACAGGTAAAATTTTCCTGCCAAAAAAAAACTTAGAAGTGTTACGAGCACTCCTAAGTTAAAAACGGCCCCGCTTGGAGAACGCCATTATTATGGCGTAGAGGGCTTTAATTGTCTCATTTTTACATAGAAACAGAAACAAATATATGAAATTTCGTTTACGAAGACCAATTCCCTGGTTTAAAATCATGAAGATTACATTTAGTCAGATACTGATAGCCGTAGTTTTAAGCACAATCGCTTATTCAAACCCATTAAAGGCACAGAACATCCTCGACAAGACAGTAAATATCCAGTTAAACAACGTAACGCTGCTGGACGTGTTAAATTATTTGGAAACAAATAATGATGTAAAATTTATTTACAGCAAAAACGCCATCGACCTTTCGCAAAAAGTGTCGGCAAATTACGAAAATCAACCACTCAAAATTGTTTTGGACCAGATGTTCAAAAAAAATGGGGTGGATTATGAAGTATTAAAAGACCGGGTTATACTTGGAAAATTACCTGATGGTTATGCTACCGACAAACCGGTTGTAAAAGGACAAGATACCAAAACCGGCGCGGCAGAAGCAGTTGCAGGTATATCTGTATCGGGTAAAGTGGTTGACGAAAGCGGGCAACCCCTACCGGGGGTAACCGTTGTTGAAAAAGGAACAACCAACGGCATTGTTACCAATGTTGATGGCTCATTTAAATTAAATGTAGCTAATGAAGGCTCGGTTTTAGTGTTCTCGTTCATTGGTTACACTAAACAAGAAATACTTGTTGGCAAACAAACTGTTTTGAAAATAACATTACTGGACGATGTAAGGAGCATGGAGGAAGTTGTTGTGATAGGTTACGGTACACAAAAGAAAAGCGTAACTACTGGATCTATCTCGGGTGTAACGGCCAAAGAATTTGAAAACCAGTCGGTAACCAACATTGGGCAAATATTGCAAGGCCGAACTTCCGGTGTTACGGTTACTACCAATGATGGCCAGCCCGGTGACGGTTCAACTGTGCGTGTGAGGGGTATTACCACGTTTAACAATAACGACCCTTTGTGGGTTGTTGACGGTGTAGTTGTTGATAATGGCGGCATTGGCTACCTTAATCAATCGGACATCGAATCGATTGAGGTGTTAAAAGATGCCGCTTCACAAGCAATTTACGGTACACGTGCCGCCGCAGGTGTTATTTTGGTGACCACAAAAAAGGGTAAAGTTGGCCACACGCAAATCAATTATTCGGGCTATTTTGGCACATCAGCACCAGCGCGCAAATTAGATTTGTTAAATGCCACCGAATATGCCACATTAAGAAATGAATCGAGTGTTGCAGCGGGTAACCCCATTATATTTTCAAATCCGGCGTCCCTCGGAACCGGAACCGACTGGCAATCGCTTATTTTTAATAACAATGCCCAGGAACAAAACCACGAGCTCAGTATATCTGGCGGAACAGAAACTTCCACTTATTATACCTCTTTTGGATATTTAGATCAGACTGGAATTGTTGCAAGCCCTATTTCGAAATATAACCGTATTAATTTTAGGAGCAACCTTACTTTCAAGCCTTCAAAATATTTCAATTTTGGCGAAAATGTTGGCTATACCTATAATAAATCAATCGGTTTGGGCAACACAAACAGCGTATTTGGCGGGCCATTGAGCGACGCTATCAACCTCGATCCAATTACGCAGGCTGTTGTAACTGACCCTACCGCTGCAACAGCATTGTTAGCCGCTCATCCAACGGCAGTTGTAAACGCGCAGGGTTATCCTTATGGGTTATCGCCTTATGTAGGGCAGGAAATCACCAACCCATTGGCTTATATCCAAACATTATTGGGCAACTACAGTTGGGCGCATAATATAGTAGGTAACGCTTACGCGGAAATTGACCCTCTAAAGGGCCTTGCCATAAAATCAACACTGGGTACCAAAATGGCGTTCTATGGCGACGAATCATTTACACCGCTTTATTATCTTAACGCGTCAACCATCTCGTCACAAAATAACTATAACCGCGACATGAACCGGGTATTTGACTGGAATATCGAAAACACGATTTCTTATACACGGAGTTTTTATAAACATCACGTTAATGTGTTGCTCGGGCAGGGTGCCTACGCAGATGGGGCTACAGTTTCGTCTGGTGTTACCGAATATGGTTTGCCGGTAACAAATTTCAATGATGCTTCTTTAAATTACAGTATTCCCGTAGCTCAAAGGGTAGGATACGGCAGCGAAAATGAGGAGCACCATATCAGTTCGTTATTTGCCCGTTTAAATTATGACTATGATGAAAAATACATCCTTCAGGCGGTAGTCAGAAGAGACGGCTCTTCACATTTTGGAGGGAACAAAAAAGATGGCACGTTCCCATCAATTTCCTTGGGATGGGTACCTACGAAAGAAGCCTTCTGGCCTCAAAATGACGCGGTTAATTTTCTGAAAGTCCGGGGCGGTTATGGTGTTGTAGGTCAGGATGCAATTCCTCCTGATGCATTTCTTTCCACCATTGGCGGCGGGAGAAACTATAGTTTTGGGACAAACAACACTTACATTAGCGGTTACAGCCCTAACGCTCCATCAAACCCGAATTTGGAATGGGAACAAACTTCACAAACCAACGTTGGTTTGGATGCCGTACTGTTCCACGATTTTAATTTAACACTGGAATGGTATAATAAAAAAACAACAGGTATATTAGAGCAGCTCCAAATACCATTATATATTGGTGCTATCGGCAATCCTTATGCCAACGTTGGTAATATGGAAAATACCGGGGAGGAAATATCTTTAAGCTATCATAAAAAAATTGGCGATTTTAAATTAGGTTTTGAGGGAAATATATCCCACGTTAAAAATACGGTTACCTATATTACCCCTACGGCGAATTATTTTGATATCTCGGGCTTCCAAAACATCCAGGGTACGGTAACTCGTACTGAAGTTGGCCAGCCATGGAATAGTTTTTACGGATATGAAAATTTAGGCGTTTTTCAAACCCAGGCCCAAATTGATGCCTACACGCACAACGGGCAATTGATACAGCCAAACGCAAAACCCGGCGATTTTATTTGGGCTGATTTAAACGGTGATGGTAAAATTGACGATAATGACCGTAAATTTTTAGGTAACTCGTTGCCTACTTACCAATACGGACTAACTTTTACTGCCGCCTACAAAAGTTTTGACCTGCTTATATTTGGACAAGGCCAGGGTGGCAATAAAATATTTCAGGGCCTGCACCGTATAGATATACCTACTGCTAACTATACTACTGCTGCTTTAGGACGATGGACCGGCCCGGGAACTTCGAACACCTGGCCAAGGTTAACCGACAACGATGTTAATAATAACTTTAATTATAACTCCAATTTCTACCTCCAGGATGGTGCCTACTTCCGCATTAAAACCCTGCAATTAGGCTATACCCTCAATAATGATATAGTAAAAAAAATAGGGCTGCAAAAGCTGCGTGTTTATTTGACTGGCCAAAATTTACTAACATTCACAAAATATACAGGCTATGACCCGGACATTACCGGTGGTATCGACCAGGGTTTTTATCCTCAGGCCCGCACATTTATTATTGGTTTAAGCGTAGGATTTTAATCTAAAAGAAATGAAAAAGTATTTAAAGTATTTAACAATTTTTGCAACATGCTCGCTCATAGCTACAGCATGTAAAAAGAGTTTCCTGACCGTTGCCCCCCAGGGGACGACGCTCGAATCACAGTATTACCAGAATCAAACGGAAGCTTTTAATGGCCTGGTGGCTGTTTATGACATCGTTGGCTTTCAGGCGGGCGACTTTATAACCAAAGAAGACGTTGTGGACGCGGCTTCTGATGATCATGTTGCTGGCGGCGGTAGCTCGGGTGACGTTTCTGGTTTGCAGGTAATGAACAATTATACCCTTAATGAAACACAGGGCCCTTCGGCCGATTTATGGGGCGGCAGTTATCAGGGTGTTTTCAGGGCAAACGTACTGCTGCAAAAACTACCTGGGGTGCCTATGGATGCTTCACTGAAGAATCGGTATGCCGACGAAGCAACCGCTCTCCGCGCATATTACTACTTCGATCTGGTTCGCCTCTTCAAAAACATTCCTTTGATATTACAGGAAGTCCCTGCAAACCAAATAGATAATGTGGTTCAGGTAGCACCATCGGTTGTTTACACCCAGATAGAAAACGATTTGACTGCAGTAATAAATAATAAAAATATCCCTGATCAAATAAACGCTTCGGTAGATGGTGGCAGGTTAACAATGGGCGCTGTACATGCCTTATTGGGCAAGATTTATTTGTACGACAAAAAGTACGCACAGGCCGCGACACAACTTGCTATAGTAAATGGTAGTACGCCTGGTCAAATGAATGCAACCTATGGGTATCAGTTACTTCCAAATTTTGCCGACTTGTGGAAAGTTTCAAACAAATATAATTCGGAGTCGATATTTGAAGTGGCACACTCATCAATGTCCGACGGTAACTGGGGTTGCATAGCCTGTACCGAAGGAAATATTTTGAATATAATGGTAGGTCCAAGGGGGTATAACGCTGTAGCTGCCAGCGCACCCGATTATGTGTCTGGTTACAGTTTCCTGCCATTTACCCAGGAGTTTTTCAATTTTATCCATAACGACCCCCGCAACAAAGCAACTGTTGCCAATTTAGATAGCCTGCAAACTAACGGTATAGCCACCTATACCCCAGGGTATGCCAATACAGGTTATTTTGTTGGGAAATTTGCTGGTCATGTTGCCGATAAATCTACCGGACCAGGCAACGCCGAATTAAACTACCCCCAAAATATGTACGAAATTCGGTTAGCCGATACCTATTTAATGGAGGCAGAAGCACTTATTGTGGGTGGTGGCGACCTCGTTCGCGCTGCAGCGCTGATGACAGCGGTACATACACGTGCCTATAATGATGGCACCACCCATGCGCTTACCGCTACATTGCCTGTTTTGAAAGCGGAAAGACGTGCTGAACTTGCCGCTGAAGGACACCGCTGGTTTGACTTGGTACGTTGGGGCGATGCGCCAGCTGTGCTTGGGTATAAAGGCTTTCAAGCTGGAAAAAATGAGATTTTACCGATTCCGCTTAACGATTTGAACGCAACAAAGCTTAAACAAAGCAAAGAGTATGGTGGTACATTATAATTTAAACGCGTTAAAAATTTAAATCATGAAATTAAATTTAATAAAAGCATATTCCTTAATTGTATTAGGGATTATAACGGTAGGTGTTTACATTGGTTGCAAACCCGAAGATTTGGGCGCAGGAAACGGGTTAGTGGCAAATAATCAGGCATCATTTACTATAACAACGGTTTCGGCTAACCATTATATTTTTAGGGCTGTTGAAACGGGCGTATTGAGCATAAAGTGGGATTTGGGCGATGGCAACGGTGCAAGCCCCGGAACAGCAATCGATACCGTGTTTATTCCGGATGCCGGAACTTATAACGTTGTTTTAACTACAACAGGGATAGGCGGTGCGGCCAAAACCGCAACACAAACGCTTACAGTGCCTCTTTCGGACCCTAAATCGGGAAACCTGGTTTTAGGCGGCAAAATGTTACCTGGCGACGATGCCCACTGGACCCATTTCACCATCGGCGGATCTAATTTTACATTCGATTCTGTTAAACACGTAATGGTTGCAAACGAAAACAATTACAACCAGGGCGCTATTTACCAGGCGTTTAACCTGGTTGCTGGTCAGAAATACATGGTCGATATGTTTGTTTCGGGCAGCGGCGCCACCAATACATGGTTTGAGGTGTGGATAGGCAACACTCAACCGGTTAACGGCACAGATTATGCTGTTGGTCAAAAGCCTATTTCATTAAATACCTGGGCAGGTTGCGGTGCTACCCCTTTTAGCGGTAAATTGTCGGGAATTTCATGTGCGACCTCATTGGCCAATAATGCCAATGATGATCCTTTTACAGTTCCAACTACCGGCACCTACTACCTGGTAATTAAATGCGGCGGTCAGGATACCGGGCTTACCGGCATTTCATTTACCAACGTTACCTTAAGAGGCGTTAACTAATTCTTATAATACCCACAACAGGCTGTTTTAATTTTAAACAGCCTGTTGTATTAATGCACGATTTCTCATGAAAAAAAAATATTTTATCCTCCCTTTTTTGCTCATTGGGATCATAGCTTGCTCAAAAAAAGAAACGCCATTAGCGCAGTTTGTACCTGTCGTAACCAACCATTTCCATTATGTCAACCTCACCAGAATTTGGCCAGCTGCCATAGGCATAGTCATTGGGCAGCATCCAAATAGCGGGCCAGTTACCTCTTCCGGCTGGTAATTTCGCCCTTACCTCAATGCGTCCATAGAGCAAAGTTTCAGGCGTTTTTGATACCATACGTGCCGAAGTATAATTCATGCCACCCATGGTGTCGTTTCTTGCTGTTATGGACAGTATGCCGTTTGAAATACTGGCGTTATCTGTCGTATT
>Ga0364867_10699_pt1 | contig 14266 bp, 9 predicted proteins | sample ExccelAu500001D4_3_FD_206915 | JGI IMG/M metagenome (GOLD analysis project Ga0364867, IMG submission 206915) | Enriched cells from Trout Bog Lake Hypolimnion, Wisconsin, USA - BchlTB.Aug13.5000.01.D4 | ecosystem: Environmental > Aquatic > Freshwater > Lake > Hypolimnion/Profundal zone | place: USA...
GCGAAATGCATTACATGGAGAACCATTTCGATAAACGCCTTGACCCGCGCTTGTTGGTTGAAAATGCCAGATCCGTGATCTCGCTTGGTTTGAATTATTATACTGATCTGGTTCAATCGGACCCCTCGGCACCTAAAATATCCAAATACGCTTATGGTGCCGATTACCACCAGGTGATCAAATCAAAACTAAAAGTATTGCTCCATGAGATCAACGAAAAGATCGGCGAAGTGAACGGCCGGGCTTTTGTTGATTCAGCACCGGTATTGGATAAAGCCTGGGCCAAACGCTCGGGTTTGGGGTGGATCGGCAAGAATACCAACCTGATCAATACCAAAAAGGGCTCCTTCTTTTTCTTATGCGAACTGATCGTGGATATCGAGCTGGAATATGATGCACCCTCAACAGCCGACCATTGCGGAACCTGCAGCCGTTGTATTGACGCATGCCCTACCGAAGCGATTGTGACCCCCTACGTGGTTGATGGCAGTCGTTGTATCTCTTACCTCACTGTTGAACTAAAAGAGCAGCTACCTGCCGAATTTAAAGGCAAAATGGATAACTGGATGTTCGGTTGTGATATCTGCCAGGACGTTTGCCCCTGGAACCGGTTTTCAGTACTAAACCGCGAACCGGCTTTCGAACCCCATCCCGACCTGCTGCAAATGTCCAAAAGCGACTGGCAGGATATCTCGGAAGATGTGTTTCAAAAAGTATTCAAAAATTCAGCTGTAAAACGCACAAAGTTCAGCGGCTTGAAACGGAATATTGATTTTCTTGGAAATAGTCAGCTTGGTAGTGATTAGTTAACAGGTTAACTAATCACCAGCTAATTAATCACCAGTTAACTAATCACCGGTTAACTATTCACCAGCTAACTAATCACCAATTAACCAATCACCAGTTAACCAATCACTAATTAACCAATCACCAATTAACCAATCACAACCCCTTCTTAAATTTCTCCTTTAACAAAGACAGCATATCCTCATCCACCGGGCGGGCGGGGGTATCGTCTTGCTTTTTAAAAGGTTTGTTTTGAGGGTTATGGTTACGGTGATCGGGTTTATGGAATTCTTTTTTCGGCTCGTGATGGGCCGGTTTGTGTTCAATTGGTTTAGGCGCAGTTGCTGCGGGTTTGGCAACAGGCTCCGGCGTTTTTTCCACCGGCTTAACAACTTCAGCAGGTTTGGCTTGTTGTGGCCGATGTTGCTGGCGGTCAGCTGCTTTCTTAGCGCTCCAGCGATTATATATCTCTTCCAGTTTACGTTTGGTGTACAAAGGAAAATCTCCCTGCATCATCCATGAGTAATAACTGGGTTCAACATTAAATACGTCTTCAACCTTTTTGCCTTTATGCTTACCGAAGTTAAATAGTTCTTCTCCTTTGTCATTGTATACCATACGTCCGGCAAAATCGAGCAACTTGTTCAAATTGGTAAAGTTGTGCAGCGCTTCAATGTCATTTACAACAGGCTTGCTCACTTTTCCGCTTTTATCTTCCCATTCGGTGCCGGCATATTTATCCAATTGCGCCAGCAAAACTTCCATTGTCGCCCTGGTATCAGCTTCTGCTGAATGCGCATTAACGATTTGCTTGTCGCAATAAAACTTGTAAGCAGCTTTTAAGGTGCGTTGTTCCATCTGGTGGAAAATATTTTGCACATCTACAAAAAAGCGATTTTCGAGATCGAAAGTAACGCCAGCGCGCAAAAATTCTTCCATTAACAACGGAATATCATATTTATTGGAGTTGTAACCAGCAAGATCACTATCACCGATAAAGGCAGCAATTTCGGGTGCCGCGGTTTTAAACAAGGGTTCGGCTTTTACATCTTCATCGTAAATGCCATGAACAAGTGATGCTTCCAGCGGGATCGGCACCCCGGGGTTGATGCGCCAGGTTTTAACTTCTTCCAGATCACCGGGGCTGAGTTTTATTACTGATAGTTCAACAATTCGGTCAGAACCCACATTAACCCCTGTCGCTTCGATATCAAAAAAGGCCAGCGGTCGTTTTAAATTTAATTTCATTTTATATTTAGAGAGGTCGTAAAGGTCTAAAAAAGTTTTGAGCCGAATAAATTTTTTAATGGATAAAATATTTATTTAATTTTTCTATTTTGAGAGTGCCAAACTTTTGAATCTTTTATGAGAATACTTTCACTTTTTATTATTGTACTGGCGCTTGCCTTTACAAAAGCTTCAGCCCAGGATTTCCCTTACGGACAGGTAGACAATGATGCACTCAATATGACCAAATACGCCAAAGATACTTCGGCGCATGCCGTTATGATCAATGAATACGGCACATCGCGCATAGCCTTTGACAATGATTACAACATTTTAATAACCTATGTGCGCCACGCGAAGATCAAATTTTTTGATAATAAAGATTTTGAAACGGAAGGTACGATTGTAGAAGGCCTATATAATAGCAACGAAACCAGGTTCGAGGATATTACTGATATCAAAGCTATTACCTATTACAAGGATGAGAACGGCAACATTCAACATGTAGAATTGGATAAAAGCAAGATTTTCAGAACGAGGGAAAACAAGCATATCAGCACTGTAAAATTTGCTTTGCCCGCATTACGCAGTGGCTGTGTGGTTGAATTTACCTATAAAATCACGTCTCCCTATCTCTTTGAGTTTAAGGGATGGGACTTCCAGTCCTCCATCCCCAAAATAAAATCGGTATATGAAGTTCATATACCAGGCTATTGGGAGTATAATGCTGCCCTTTCAGGACCGCTTAAACTGAGCTTTAACACGGCAGTGGTTGAGCGGAGCTGCCTATCCTATGGCTCAGCTTCGGCAGATTGTTCAGATATTGTATACGGCATGAACGATGTTCCCGCATTTGTTGAAGAGGATTACATGACTTCCGCTAAAAACTTTAAATCGGCGATCATTTACCAGTTAGTTCAGGAAACTAATCTTCAAAGCGGCGTAAAAACAAAATACACTAAAGATTGGAAGGATATAGACTATCTGTTGAAAACCGAATCTTTTTTTGGTACGCAGCTAAAACGCACCAGTTTGTTGAAGGATAGATTAGCACCTGTACTTGCCGGAAAAACCGACCAGCTTGAAAAGGCAAAGGCCGTTTATAATTTTATTAAAGGCACCATTAAATGGGACGGTCACCATGATTACGCGAGTGTTGATGGAATTAAACAGGCCTTAGATAGCCATTCAGGTAACTCCGGAGACATAAATTTAGCCCTGGTTACTGCGCTAAATGCGGCCGGCGTACCCACCGAAGCGGTAGTTCTGTCGACCAGGGCAAATGGTGTAGTAAACAAACTTTATCCTGATCTTAACAGTTTCAATTATGTTGTTGCCAAAGCTAATATTGGTGACCAATCCTATCTATTGGATGCAACCGAGCCTTTATTACCGTTTGGTATGTTACCATTACGCTGCCTTAACGACCAGGGGCGGGTATTCAGTCTCGACAAACCCTCCTACTGGATTGATATGGCTACGCCACAGCGGGAAAAAACCACCTATGCGGTCGACCTCACTTTACAGGACGATGGCAAATTGAAAGGCAGCTTAACACGCTTTTCAACTGGTTATAGCTCTTTTCTGAAACGGGAAGAGATCAAAAAATTCAATTCCATAGACGAATACTTCGAACACGTTAGCGGAGATATTCATGGTATTAAATTTATTAAATCAGCCGTTTCAAATATTGATAGCTTAGACAACCCGGTTGCAGAAACTTACGAAGTGGAAGTAAACCCTTCAGATAAAATGGTTAATAACCGTATCGGACTTAGCCCATTTCTGATCGAGCAGATCAAAACTAATCCGTTTAAACTTGCCCATCGCGACTACCCGGTTGATTGGGGAATGCCTTCTGAAGACCGCTATATTATTACCATACACCTACCATCTCAATATACACTTGAAAATCCTCCGCAGCCTATTTCTTACGGCCTGCCTAATCAGGGTGGCAATTTCATGACCGATTTTACTACCGATGGCAGTACACTAACATTTTCATACATTACCCGGATCAACCATTCAGTCTATAGTACGGAAGAATATCCTTATTTAAAAGAGCTTTTCAATAAGATCATACTTGCTGAAAAGAATGAATTAGTTTTCAAAAAGAAATGATCAGGGCTAAACTGTTATCTGCATTATTGTTACTTATAAGTATCGCTGCATTCGCACAAACAAATTATGATGCCAGCCTGATTCCAAAAGATTTATTGCGGTATGCAAGCGTGGTTGTTCGCAATGAAGAGATAACTACTGAGGTTAAAGATCTCGACAATGTAAGTTATCACGTTAAACGGGCAATCACTGTGCTCAATCCAAACGGCGATAATATTGCACATATGGCCATATATTATAATAAAAGTATTGCCATTAAGTATATCAAGGGTATAGCTATAAACGAGTTCGGTAAGGTGATCGCAAAATTTTCTGAACATGATTTTAAAGACGTAAGTGCAGCTGGCAATTCAGATCTGTTTGAAGATTTTCGGGTAAAACACTATATCCCCTCAATTACACAATATCCCTACACAATTGAATACGAATATGAAACCAGGGACAAACAATCATTATCATTAGAAAACTGGCATCCGGTTCCCGGAAATGGTCTGGCTGTTGAGAAAAGCACTTATCAAATGGTTTGTAAGCCTGATTTCGTTATCCGGTATAAACAATTTAACCTGCCTTCTACTGTCATTATCGGGACAACTAAAGAGGGCATGAAAACATATACCTGGCAGATAAGTCACGTTTTGGCTCGAAAAGACGAATCCCTTAGCGTCGATGGCCGGCATACCCTCCCTTCAGTAATTTTCGCACCTGAAAAATTTAATTTCTATGGTTATAACGGCGCATTTCAAAACTGGTCAGACCTGGGTAAATGGATGTATGATAATCTTTTAAAAAATCGGGCGACATTGCCTGAAGAAACTATACAATACATCAAAAATTTGACTGCTGATATTCAGGACCCCAAGCTGAAAGCTAAAAAAGTTTATGAATACATGCAGCAAAAAACCCATTACATCAGCATTCAAATCGGCATTGGTGGCTGGCAGCCTTTTTTAGCATCTGATGTAGACAAAGTTGGCTACGGCGATTGTAAGGCTCTGGTAAATTATACACAGGCATTGCTGAAGGCAGCCGGAGTTGATTCATGGTATTGTGTTGTCTACGGCGATCATCAGCAAAAGCGAAGTTTATTAAGTGATTTCGCTAATCTGGAGGGTAACCATGTCATTTTATGTCTTCCATTAAAAAACGATACTACGTGGCTTGAGTGTACCAGTCAGAATATCCCTTTTGGTTATCTCGGAGATTTTACTGACGACCGAAACGTTTTAGCCTGTACACCCGATGGTGGAAAACTGTTGCATACACCAAAATACACCACCGAGCAAAACCGTATAACGCGCAATGCAGAATTTACCCTGAGCGAAACCGGCGACCTGGCGGGACAGATATCAACCACATTTAAAGGTGTAGATTACGAGGACCGTTATGAAATTGTCGAAAAAGCCCAAACCGAGCGGCTAAAAGATTTTAAATGGTATTATCCCATCAATAATATTGATATTAAAACACTCGAATATAAGCAGGACAAAAGCCTTGATCCGACAACATTTGAAAATGTAAAACTGTCAGCCCGCGAATATGGCGCATTGACCGACGGTAAACTATATTTCTCGCTTAATGCTGTTGACCACCTTTCGTCGGGTTATAAACCGGTCAGCAACAGGATCAACCCTGTAACGATCAACCACGGTCATACCTACGAAGACAAGGTTAGCTACACACTCCCAGCGGGCTGGAAACTCGACTCTGAACCGCTTAATGTTGAAATAAATAAACCCTTTGGCAGTTTTACAGCGCGTCTGACGATCAAAGACAATCAACTGATCTATTTGCGCAAGCTGCAGATAAAAGATGGCACCTATGATAAAGAAGTGTATGGGGATATCGTAGATTTTTATAATGTAGTGATTGATGCAGATAACTACAACGTTATCCTGGTCAAAAAATGATCAGCCAAAAATGATGATACCCAAAATGATCCCTACGATCATGATCACATAAAGCAGTATCTCGGTAGAAGCAAATCGTTTGTATTTGGTCCAGAAAGCGTAACGATCCTTATTTTGGGGCATGCAACAAAGTTAGAAATTCTATTGACAAATAGTTATTTCCTGCTTATCGACTTCCGTCAGTACTTGCCAGTTCAGCAACTGATCCGCAGCGTGAGAAGTATTTATAAACGTAGGGGTCGTGTAGTTTAACAATGATCACCCCTTTGGTAGAACTGGCGTGAACGTAATAGCCGTTTTGCAGATAAACGCCAACATGACTAAATTTTTTGCCATCATAGTCAAAGAAAACGAGGTCGCCTTCCTGCAATTCCTCTTCATATTTGCGTTTGATGACCAACACCTGCTGACCTGTGGTACGCGGTATATTTATGCCATATACTTGCTGTTCCAATAAGACTGTCAGGCCCGAACAATCGATGCCATCATGATCCATTCCACCAAACTTGTATGGCGTACCCATCCATTGGTCGATAAAGGCATAAAGCCTCCCATTTTTTATCTGGCCCGGTTCAACCCCCAATAAATCAGCATATTTTTGCGCGATACTGCGTTGCGGCGACACCACTTCGCCTGGCTGGCCCCGCATCACCGCTTTTTTTGAATGGCAAGACGATAGTGCTATTAAAGCTACCAGTAATAAAAAAGTCGAATACCGCCTGATCATACCCTAAAAATACGGCGAAGGTTCATTTTTGGTTACGCCTGATTTTGAACATATCAACACGGAATTTGAGTGCGGAAGTCGGAATGCCAATTGCGATATGAAGAAAACGCGAAATGCGAAGTGCCAAATCCGGAATAATGGGAATGCGAAAGTCGGAATGCCAATTGCGAAATGATGTTTAGCTAAATTTTATTAAATCCATTTCGCATTTGACACTTCGAATTTCGCACTTAAAAAATCACTTCGCCTTCCCCATTCTATTTAACTCTTGATCACCCTCTGTATCTCATCCAGCTTCATCAGGGCTTCAACAGGTGTAAGGGTATTGACATCGAGGTTATTCAGCGTATCGCGAATTTTCACCAATACCGGGTCGTCGATACTAAACATCTGCATTTGCACGGCCTGCTTTTGCACTTTTCGGATGCTTTCTTTGATATGTTCGCCGCCGGTACGTTCCGCTTCCAGTTTTTTCAGTATCTCGTTCGCCCGGCCAACTACCTTTTGGGGCATACCGGCCAGTTTGGCAACGTGTATCCCGAAACTATGTTCGCTGCCGCCAGGTACCAGTTTTCTCAGGAAAATGATCTGGTGACCGATTTCCTTCACGGTAACATTAAAATTTTTGATCCGTGGATGCGAATTGCTTAACTCATTCAACTCGTGGTAATGCGTAGCAAAAAGGGTTTTAGCCCGCGCAGTGGGATGATTATGCAAATATTCTGCGATTGACCAGGCAATAGAGATACCGTCATAGGTGGAAGTACCGCGACCGATCTCATCAAGCAGTATCAGACTACGGTCAGACAGGTTATTGAGGATGCTGGCCGTTTCGTTCATTTCGACCATAAAGGTTGATTCGCCGGCCGATAAATTATCAGATGCGCCAACCCTGGTAAATATCTTATCGACCAGCCCGATTGCAACCGATTTTGCGGGCACAAAACAGCCCATCTGCGCCATGAGCACAATTAGCCCCGTTTGCCGAAGCAGGGCTGATTTACCCGCCATATTCGGCCCGGTAATGATAATGATCTGCTGGGATTCGCTATCGAGAAAGACATCATTGGTAATATATTCCTCGCCGGGTGGCAGGTGCTTCTCAATTACCGGATGACGTCCCCCTTTGATATCAATGATCCGGCTATCGTTGATCTCGGGCCTGACATAGTAGTTTTTGATAGAGATGGTTGCGAAATTGAGCAGCACATCCAGCCTTGCTATCAGTTGTGCGTTCAGCTGTATCGGTTTGATATATTCGGCCAGCGAATAAAGCAGGTCGTTATAGAGTTGCGTCTCCAGCGTCAGGATCTTCTCTTCGGCACCTAATATCTGCTCTTCGTATTCTTTTAGTTCAGGTGTTATATAACGCTCGGCATTTACCAGGGTTTGTTTGCGGATCCAGTCAGCCGGTACCTTTTCCCGATGGGCATGCGTCACTTCCAGGTAATAGCCGAATACATTGTTAAAAGCAACTTTTAATGAAGGTATACCGGTTTGTTCAGCTTCGCGTTTTTGAATTTCAAGCAAATATCCTTTGCCGCCGAATGCAATCTTTCGCAGGCGGTCTAATTCATCATTAACGCCGCCATTGATCACCGAGCCTTTCACCAGCATTACCGGCGGCTCGGGTTGAATTTCGCGTTCAATTTTAGCGCTGATAGTGGTGCAGGGATTCAATTGTTCACCAATGGCCTTTAATGGTTCACTTTCCGTTTCGAAGCAATGCTGTTTAATGGCTTCAATCGCCTTCAATGCTCTTTTTAACTGTACTACTTCGCGCGGGTTAGCACGTTGCAGGCCAATTTTTGATATCAGGCGTTCCAGGTCGCCGATATGGGCGATATGTTGTTTCAACTCTTCCCGAAGGACTTCATTCCCGATCAGGTATTCCACTACGCCCAGTCGGTCGTTGATAGGTTTCAGTTCCTTCAGCGGCATTACTATCCATCGCCTTAGCAACCTGGCGCCCATTGGAGAGGAAGTTTGATCCAGCACATCAACAAGGCTTGTTGCCTGTTCATTGGCCGAACCGATCAACTCCAGGTTACGGACACTGTAGCGGTCGAGCCAGAGATACCTACCCTCTTCAATACGACTGATCGACGATATATGCTGCAAATTGCGGTGTTCGGTCTCGTTCAGGTAATGCAGTGCGACGCCTGCCGCAACAACACCCTGTGTCAACCGTTCGATACCAAAGCCTTTTAGCGATTTTACACCGAAATGCTTTAACAGGCTTTCCTGGGCATAGTCGCCACTGTATGGCCAATCGTCCAGCTTATAGGTATAGTAACGGTCGCCGAAAGCTTCCTTGTAAGCATTGTGTTGTGTTTTAGGGTAAATAACCTCGCTGGGGTTATATCCCTGAAGCAATTTGTCGATATATTCAGCATTACCCTGTGCTGTCAGAAATTCCCCTGTAGATATATCAATAAAGGCAACGCCAATGGTGTTTTTGTCGAAATAAAGCGATGCCAGGTAATTGTTGGTTTTTTGATGCAGAATGTTGTCGCTGATAGCAACACCAGGCGTAACAAGTTCTGTAACACCGCGTTTGACGATGGTTTTGGTTGTTTTGGGGTCTTCCAGCTGATCACATATAGCAACCCGCTGTCCTGCACGAACCAACTTAGGCAAATAGGTTTCCAGCGAATGGTGCGGAAATCCAGCCAGTTCGATATGGGTAGCGGCACCGTTTGCCCGCTTAGTCAATACGATCCCCAAAATACCCGAAGCTTTTATCGCATCCTCGCCAAAGGTCTCGTAAAAATCGCCAACGCGAAACAACAACAATGCCCCCGGGTATTTGGCTTTTACCTGGTTGTACTGCTGCATTAAAGGTGTTTCTTTGGTCTCTTTGGCCAAGGCTGTATTTTTAATAATCAGCTAATTTAGATTATTGCCTTTTGTTTAAAGGGATTGTTGAAAAGTTGAGGGTGGTTGATAAGTTAGTCATTTGCTACGCGGCAGTGGTCATTGGTCATTTGTTACACGTTGTTATATCGAAAAAGGCCATGGACTATAGACTCCAGAACATGATTATCATTTCACCTTCTTCATTTCATGTTCGCCGTTTTGGTACAAAATAGCTTTGATCACCTGGCCTTTGTCATCCTTAATAAACTTCACTTTAGCTTCGGCAACTTTCAGAAAAAATTTGATTTGGGTTTCGGGGTAAAGTTCAAATTTGGGCTGACCAGTACCTTGTCCAAAAAGGTGGCTACCCTCACGGGTAATAGTAATTGAAAAACCGGGTGCAAGTTCATATTCGCCGGTATAGCTTTGTAATACGCTATCTGCTAAGGTAGTAGTCGTTAACAAATGGGCTCATCTACAGCAATTATACAAAAGACCTGTACCAGCGATACCGAAAGCACCTGGGATACGCCCGATTCCTATTGTTAAAACAGGTTCAATTGTTGGTCGCCCCCGAACAGGTGAACCAAAAACTAAAACAGAAACAAATTAAATGGATTCAGCCGATGCTGAAGCTTTACAAAATGTTGAGATTTTTTAAGATGGAAAGTTGGGTTAAAACCGCTATCCTACCCAAACAATACGTTCGGCAACTTAAAAATATCGAAAATGCTATCTAATTGCTATTTAAAACTAAGGCTTAAGCCCAGGGTGGTTTGCAACTCATTTATAGGTAAACTGGTTGCATAACGCCCCACATTGTCCACCAGATCGTTGACCGTTATTTTTGTACCTGGAGATTGTATATACGCAACCTTAACACCGATAGACAGCTTGTCGCTCAACAGATAGCGAAGTCCGCCACTGGCACCATATCCCAATAACATACCATGTGAACGACGCTCATAGAAATAAGCGGTTTGCCGGGGAACGCCAAGCAGTTCTACCTGAGTTTCGGGGGTTGACGTTACATCAACCAGACCACCAAATGCCCGGATATCAAGTATGAATTTTTTGTAGGAAAAAGAATATTGCGGACCAACCAGTAAATTAAAGTTATGAAAACGATCATAAGCATTTACTGTTGTAGAAGTTGCATTGAACGAAGCGGTGTAACCCTGCGCAAGGTTGTAGGTATCGTTGTAGTTCAATTTCCCCTGATCCTGAAACGAGAACGTGTAGCCAATAGCCAGACTTTTGTAAACATAAACAGCCCCATCAACGCCAAAGGTAACACCTTTATGAGCGAAGCCGGAAAGGTTGTTACTGTAATTAGTGCTGGCGTAGTTGCCTTCGGGATTTGAAAGGCCGCCAAAAAGTGAAATATAGCTTTTTACCTGGCCGCTAACACTAAGCGACGAAAACAGGATAGCTGATAATGATATTAATATAAAAGATCTTTTCATGTTATGATATACAGAAGTACTTGTTTGGGTAAAAACTATTGGTTTGACGAAAACACGTAAGGCGTAGCGTTCAATGCCCCGGAAGAAATATTATCAACGGTGGTTGAAATTACATTGCCAGAACCATCATAAAGTGTCGACCTTGAATAAAAATTGAAGGTTCCGGTGATGGTCTTTTTTACTGAATCAACTGCAGTAACAACGATTTGGCCAGCGCCGGGTGCGATGACGCCATGGGGCAGAAATACATAACTTCCGTTTGATAACTGCTGTGTGTTAAACTGTGCTTTCACCAGGTTACCATCAATATTATAAGTTGCTAGCGGAAAACCGGGAGTACCGGATGAAGTTGGAACAGTAATTGAAAATATAACCTGTTTCTGACCCTGGGTGCCACTACAGGTAAGTGTTTTGGTTTTTGCCCCGGTGCTATATACAATGGTCGAGCTAACAGTATCCGGTGCCCAGGCAGAACCATCAATATTAGCCTGGAAAGCAGCTGTAGTGTAAGCAGTGGCAGATACAGTATCCTTATTGCAACTTTGGATAAAAATTGCTGCAGCTATTATTAATATCAAAGAGACGGGTAGTCGAAGTTTATTCATATATCAATTATTTTACGATGATAACGGGATTTTGGGGCATTAATTATGATTTGCTGCGATTTAACTGTTTTTATTGGCTATTGCTAATTCGCCACAAAAAAATTACTTTTTTATCTAAAAAAAGCATCAAATCTTATAAAAATTAAATTTTTCGCCCGAACCAGTATTTCCTTAACCTGGCAAGTTTATTAAACAAAGGCTGATTGAACTGTTCGACTGCAATTATCGTGTTCAATTCAAATTTCATGACCAGTACTTGTCGGTTTTTTTCGAACAGAATCACAGGCAAAAACTTATTACAATGCCCTTTTTAGATTAGGATCACCAAAAAAACGCCTTCGCAGGTTTTGAATTGATGTCTATCAATGAAAATTGAACAAAAAGAAATTGAATAATTTAACCATCGCAACAATATTGTAACTTTTAATATAATTAAGAGCTTATAATGCAAACATTGCCTTTCCAAAATATAATTTATGGTATTGCATATTTCTGTAATAGTGCGGATATTTATAGGACGGGTATCTTCCTTTTAAAACAATAAAATTAACGATTGGCTTAGGCATTAGCCTAGTCGAAAAATGGCGTATCCTTACCTGTAAATAAATATTGAACCATATTTCTAACATGAAAAAAATAATTTTACCAGCTTCTTTTGTCTTTTTGGGCCTTGTAAGCCTGAGCCTTTATTTTTTCAGTTTCGGCAAAGACGATCTGAAGGTCAAGATCAGTACAGCTACCTATGTAATGCCTTCGGCTTATAAAGTGTATGCAAATCCGGAAGCACTTTTGGGCGAGTACTATTTTTTTAAAATGCTCATGACAAATGACGGTACTACTTCCATGCATGATGTAAAAGTATCATACGATGTACCCGGATATATTGACTGGACCGAACTGCAAACGATTCCTGTTATATATCCTGGTCAGCACGTAGTGGTAAGGTGCTATCCTCACTTTAAAGACGATATCGTTAAAAAAATGACGGAATCGGAAGAGAATGGCGAGGTAAAAATTGAGTATAATGGAGGAAAGGTAAAAAAGGAAAGCTTTGGCTTTAAAATGATGGGACGCAATGAATTCGTTTACACCGATATTCCGGCAGACGAAGTAACCAGTTACCCCGACCTGATGCATAATACCCAGTTACTTCCTTGTTTGGTTACACCCGAAGATCCGATCGTAAAATATTATACCTCTCAGGTACAGGACAAATTTATGCAGGGCGAAGATGCATCAGTAGAAAGCGACCCTGAGAAGAAAAAACAAGCGGCGATTTTGTTTCTTGAAAAACTGTACGATGCAACCCGTACCAGCGGTATGGTTTACAGCGGGACTGAAGGGGTGCCGCAAAAACTGGGGGATATCAGCTCCACTGTTCAAAGTGCGAGGTTGCCGCGCGAAGTGATCACCGGCAATACCGGCTTATGTATAGAATTATCACTGATGTACGCGAGCGTGATCAAAGCTGCGGGGCTTCATCCTGTTATTTTCCTGATTCCGGGTCATGCTTTTCCGGGCGTAATGGTTGATAATACCTATTTTGCTATAGAAGCCACTGGTGTAGGCGGCAAAGGACTTGGAAGTATTAGTTCGGCTGACCAAGCTTTTGCAGCTGGCGAGCAGGAATTACAAAAATTCATACAAGCGTATAGACAAGGTGACACAAGAAATATTGTCATCGATGTAAACGACCTTGAGGCCAAAGGTGTAGTACCTATGGAACTTTCTGACGACGATTTTTTGAGGAAAAAAGTTGACGATATCGCTAATACGTTTTCGCATGGTGGGGCGGTTGCTTCTAATAATTCTGCACCTGTAAACAATACCCACAGCACACCACGTCGTTCATCAGGTAATACACGCAGAAGTTCATCGGGTGGTGGTGGCGGCTCAAATGTTGCCAGTTATTCGGGTAGTATTAGTTTTAATTACCCTGCCAATTGGACACGCACCAATTATCCGATAGCGGGATTAGGTATGCTTGAAGCAAGAATACAAGCTGAACCGACAACGAACTTAGGAGTCTGGAATATTCAGGCTGCGAACCCTGATCAGGCACTCTATTATATCAGAGGGCAGTTGGCAGCAAGAGGACAATATATTACCTATCAAAAAATAAATCAGGGTAACGGCTATACTATTTACCAGGGTAGAACTACTTTTAGTGGTGGTTCGATTCAATGGGAAGGCGTATTTAGAAACGGTGGCAATGGCGTTGTTGGTGTCACTTTGGGCAGCTCAAATTTCAACAGTTACCAGTCGTTATTTAACAACATCATTTCTACCATACGATAGCCTGTAATCATGAAAAAGATATATCTCTTATTAACTACACTATTTACGGTAACCTGCCTTAACATAAAAGCACAGCAGGTTGAGCCGCAAAAACAAACCGTAACCATCGATATTGATAATTATGGCGATGGGCATATTTCAATCACCCGATTTTATAATGCCAGCCGCTGGGAAAATTATATCAACATATATGGTACTAATGCACTAGATCTGTTGAAACGGGAAGAAGAACGTTCGTTACCCGGCTGGTACCTCCAAAACTGGAGTTAT
>Ga0364867_10484_pt1 | contig 14186 bp, 16 predicted proteins | sample ExccelAu500001D4_3_FD_206915 | JGI IMG/M metagenome (GOLD analysis project Ga0364867, IMG submission 206915) | Enriched cells from Trout Bog Lake Hypolimnion, Wisconsin, USA - BchlTB.Aug13.5000.01.D4 | ecosystem: Environmental > Aquatic > Freshwater > Lake > Hypolimnion/Profundal zone | place...
TGTTTCAGCAGCTTCCGTTGCATTCACACCATTGCAAGGGCTCTTTGGCATCATTACTCCAAACGGCTTGCATTTTGAAAGACAGCATCAAGGTTGGTACAACATTGATCCTGAGATGCATCGCTTGATGGTAAATGGCTTAGTTAAACATAATCGTGTTTTCACAATGAACGATTTAATGCGCCTACCGTCTGTATCTCGTATCCACTTCATTGAGTGTGGTGCAAATACTGGCTTGGAGTGGGGTAACGTCGCAGTTCCAACTGTGCAGTACACCCATGGCATGCTTTCTTGCTGTGAATTTACTGGCGTACCTTTATCTGTGCTTTTAGAAGAGTGCAGCGCAGATCTTAAAAAAGGCAAGTATCTCTTGGCTGAGGGCGGTGATGGTTCGGGCATGACTCGTACCGTCAATTTAGACGACGTACTAAATGATGCCATCGTTGCTTGGGGCATGAATGGTGAAATGTTGCGCCCAGAAAATGGTTTTCCGCTTCGCCTAGTCGTTCCTGGTGTTCAGGGTGTTAGTTGGGTTAAATGGTTGCGCCGTTTAGAGGTTGGCGATATGCCATATGCCACTAAAGATGAGGCAGTTCATTACAACGATCTAATGCCGGATGGTCTGGCTCGTCAATACACCTCCATTCAAGAATGCAAATCAGTGATTACAACGCCATCAGGCGGTCAACAGTTGTTGGATAAAGGCTTTTACAACGTGAGCGGTTTAGCTTGGTCTGGTCGAGGAAAGGTAAAGCGTGTCGACGTTTCGTTTGACGGCGGCAATAACTGGAAAACGGCTCGATTAGAGACCCCAGTTCTTACCAAAGCATTAACACGCTTCAATATTGATTGGGTATGGGATGGATCACCCGCAATACTTCAGTCCAGAGCCATTGATGAAACGGGTTATGTTCAACCACCTATTAAGTTGTTAAGAGATGCACGCGGCACAAGATCGATTTATCACAACAATGCAATTCAATCTTGGAAAGTAGATTCAAACGGGGAGGTTAGCAATGTTCAGGTTGGTTAAGTTTGCTACTTCCGCAATTCTTCTCTGCGTAACGCTAGCAGTCGCTACTTCCGCTATTGCACAAAAATCGAATACTAAATTTCCGGGAATTGGTAGGGATGCCACTCCTGCAGAAGTCGCAGCCTGGGATATTGATGTGCGACCTGACTTCAAAGGATTACCAAAGGGATCTGGCTCAGTAGAAAAAGGGCAACAGCTTTGGGAATCCAAATGCGCTGTCTGTCATGGAACCTTCGGCGAATCCAATGAAATCTTCACGCCAATTATTGGCGGTACAACTCAGGACGATATCAAAACCGGTAGGGTTGCGTCTCTTACAGATAGAAAGCAACCACAAAGAACGACCATCATGAAGGTCGCTACCGTTTCATCGCTGTGGGACTATATATACCGCGCAATGCCTTGGAATTCACCAAGATCATTATCGGCTGACGATACTTTTGCGGTAGTAGCCTACCTCTTAAGTATGGCTGAAGTTGTGCCGGATGACTTTGTGCTCTCGGATGCCAATATCGCTGAAGTACAAAAAAGAATGCCTAACCGAAATGGCATGACGCTAAAGCATGGTTTATGGAATGCAAAAGGCAAGCCCGATGTTCAAGCCAGCGCTTGTATGCATAACTGTGTAGCGTTTGTGCAAATTGGCTCTGTTTTGCCTGACTATGCGAGAAGCGCACACGGCAATATTGCAGAGCAAAATCGTGAATATGGCCCTTTTAGGGGTTCTGACTCCACCAAGCCACCGCTAGAGAAGTTGCCTGGCTCGGGTTCCACGCAAACAGTAGCGCATTCGGCTATTGCTAAGCCAAAGACGCCAGAAGACTTATTTAAGGAAAATAACTGCTCGGCATGTCATGCCAAGGCCACAAAGCTGGTGGGACCGTCTACCTCGGAAATAGCAAAAAAATACCAAGACCAATCTGGAGCAGAGAATAAGCTGGTTGCCAAGGTAAAAGCGGGCGGTTCTGGGGTATGGGGACCTATTCCTATGCCATCGCACCCTGACGTTTCTAATGAGACACTTCATACACTGGTTCACTGGGTGCTAACAGGTCAGTAATACAGACTAGACTCAAGTAAGATAATTTAAATTTAATTTATTAATAAGTTTCAAAAAAGGAGTTTTTATGAATCAGCAACGTAGAGCGTTAATAAAGTATTCAGCAGTATTTGGATTAATGGCTTCGGCTGGTTTGATCAGCGTCGCTCAGGCAGAGGAATGGAATAAAGCAGCATTTGAAGGCAAAAGCCTCGATGATGTTTTTAAATCCTTAGGAGCTTCTAGTCCCGATAAGTCATCCGCAGTGACATTGAATGCACCAGATATTGCAGAAAATGGTGCTGTCGTTCCCGTGGGAATTTCAACAACACTCAAGGCCGAGCAAATGGCCATTTTGGTTGAGAAAAATCCAAGCACTCTTGCCGCTCAGTTTTTCCTCCCAGCAGGTACCGAACCTTTTGTGACCACCCGCATCAAGATGGGTCAAACATCGAATGTTTATGCTTTAGTCAAAGCTGATGGTAAATGGTCAATGGCCGTTAAAGAGATCAAAGTGACTCTTGGTGGTTGTGGCGGTTAATTAAGCCAAATCAGAATATCTATTTATAAAATATTAAGGAGTAAAAAATGTCAGATCCAATGCGCGTTAGAGCAACTGAAAAAGACGGTATCGTCGATGTAAAAATTTTGATGAAGCATGATATGGAATCAGGGCAACGTAAAGACGCTTCTGGAAAAGTCATTCCAGCGTGGTTTATCAGTGCACTCAATGTAAAAGCCCAAGGCAAAGATGTATTCAATGCTCAGTTTGGCCCAGCAGTCTCAAAGGACCCATTTTTGAATTTCAAGTACAAGGGTGCCAAAGGGGATAAGTTGGTTGTCAATTGGGTTGACACTAAAGGCGATAAGCGCACCGACGAAGCAACCGTTTCTTAATGATTAAAGAATAATAGGTATATCCATGGCTCCTGTATCCGCTTTATTAAAGAGATGTCTTATGTCATCGCTGTTGATTGCGTTTGGTCAAGGCGCATTTGCGCAAACTGCCGCTGATGACATCGCCAAATACCGAGAAATGATTGCGGACGGCAATCCATCTGAGTTATATGAGATGTCTGGCGAGGAGTTGTGGAAAAAACCTGCTGGCCCGAAAAATGCCACATTAGAAAAATGTGACTTAGGTCTTGGCCCTGGAGTGGTCGATGGCGCAGCAGCAGTACTACCAAAGTACTTCAAGGATACCAACCGTGTGCAGGATCTTGAATCTCGCTTGATGACTTGCATGGATAAGCTGCAAGGCATACCTTCACAGGGCATTATTGATGCTAAGTTTGGGGCTGGCCCTAAAAAGGATATGGATGCGATTGTTGCTTACATCGTTACCCATTCAAAAGGCAAAAAAATTAACGTTAGTACTGCCCATCCAAAAGAAAAAGAAATGTATGCCATGGGTAAACGTGCATTCTTCTTTCAGGGCGGTCCTTTTGACTTTTCTTGCGCCTCCTGCCATGGAGCAAGTGGTAAGCGGATTCGTTTGCAGGACCTACCAAACATAACGACTCAAGAAGGAGCCGCACTTGGCTGGGGATACTGGCCTGCTTATCGTGTTTCAAGCGGTCAATTTTGGACTATGCAGCAAAGGTTAAATGACTGCTTTAGACAACAACGCTTCCCATTCCCAATTTATGGCTCTGACGTAACCATTGCTCTATCAATGTATATGGCAAAGAACGCCAATGGTGGAATGATTCAAACTCCTGGATTGAAGCGCTAAGAATATGAAGACACTCATGATGACATCGACAAAACACTTTTTCTTAGTATTTATTGGTTGTGGTGCATTGGCTATTTCCGCTAATGTTTCCGCGCAACAGAAAGCTGATCCCCAGTTTGAAAAGATGATGAAGAATAGTTTCCGAGCTGAAGGCATCGCCGGTCTTGATCGCATTGATCAAGATGCAACGCAAAAGTTTTGTTCGGATCCAATTTTTGCATCCAGTAAGGCTGGCGCTGCTAAAGCTATTGAGATCCAGAAAATCAATATGGCAACGATTAAACAACCGACGGATGGCAAATACGTAGGCGATTGGAAAAGCGGTGAGGCTATTGCCCAAAGCGGACGTGGGGCAACGTGGACAGATACGGCTACAACCCCTATCGGTGGTGGCTGCTATAACTGCCATGAGATCGATAAAAAAGAGATTTCATACGGCAATATTGGACCAAGCTTATGGAATTACGGCAAGAACAGGGGCTACTCTCAGGAAGTGATGACCTATACGTGGAATCGCATTAATAATTCCAAGGCATACAACGCCTGTAGCAATATGCCCAGGTTTGCACACTTCAAACTTTTGAACGAAAAACAAATACAAGATCTTATGGCGCTGCTATTGGATCCACAATCACCAGTTAATCAATAGGCTTTACATCATGTCAATTAATCGTAGGGAGTTTTTACAAACTCTCGCTATCGCTTCGGCTGGTGGTTTGAGTCTCAACTCTGATTTTGCTTTTGCCCAGGAATCGGCTAAGAAGTTTTATGAGCTGCCTAAATTTGGCAATGTTCATTTACTGCACTTTACTGATTGTCATGCGCAGCTATTGCCGATTTACTTTCGCGAACCGAATGTTAATTTAGGAATTGGGATTCAACAAGGTCGTACACCCCATTTAGTTGGCGAATATTTCCTAAAAGCAAATGGCATCCCTGCGGGAACAAGAGATGCGCACGCATTTACGTACCTAAACTTCACAGAAGCAGCAAAGACTTATGGAAAAGTAGGTGGGTTTGCACATCTATCGACACTCGTTAAGCAGATGAAGGCTTCCCGACCAGGTTCATTGCTATTGGATGGTGGTGATACATGGCAGGGCTCAGGAACTGCCTTGTGGACCAATGGCCAGGATATGGCCGATGCTGCTTTAGGTCTTGGCGTTGATATCATGACGGCTCACTGGGAAATGACGCTCGGTGAAGAGCGCGTCATGGAGATTGTAAACAAAGACTTCAAGGGCAAGATTGAATTCTTAGCTCAGAATATTAAGACATCTGATTTTGGCGACCCCGTTTTTCCGGCTTATACGATTCGGAAAATGAATGGTATTCCTGTGGCGATTATTGGACAGGCCTTCCCATACACCCCAATTGCAAACCCTGGTTATATGGTTCCGAACTGGACTTTTGGCATTCAGGAAGAGAACCTGCAGAAGACGATTGATGAGGCTAAAGGGAAAGGTGCAAAAGTAGTCGTCCTCTTGTCCCACAACGGCATGGACGTGGATTTGAAGCTAGCCTCACGAGTAAGTGGGTTGCACGCCATTTTGGGTGGCCATACCCATGATGGTGTTCCTATCCCAGTCCAGGTTAAGAATCCTGGCGGCATGACCTTAGTGACCAATGCTGGCTCAAACGGCAAATACCTCGGTGTATTAGATTTTGATGTCAAAGGTGGTAAGCCCGTCGACTTTAAATACAAACTCATGCCAATCTTCTCGAACCTGATTCCAGAAGATAAATCCATGTCGACGTTGATTCAAAAAATTAGAAAGCCTTATGAATCGAAGTTGCAGGAGAAGTTGGCAGTTACAGATAGCCTCCTTTATCGTCGTGGCAACTTCAATGGCAGCTTTGACCAGGTAATATTAGATGGCTTGATGGCTCAGAAGAATGCAGAAATTGCTTTTTCACCTGGATTTAGATGGGGAACTACCTTATTACCAGGCCAAACTATCACGATGGAAAATTTGTTGGATCAAACAGCAATTACATATCCGTACACTACCGTCAACATGATGACGGGGGAAACGATTAAGACCATCTTAGAAGACGTTGCAGATAATCTCTTCAATCCAGATCCGTATTACCAGCAAGGTGGCGATATGGTGCGGGTTGGCGGCCTGCATTACACCATCGATCCAGCAGCTTCAATGGGTAATCGCATTTCTGAAATGCGTCTCAATGGAAATCTCATTGACGCCAATAAATCTTACAAAGTAGCAGGCTGGGCTCCTGTAAGTGAGGCAGCTAAAAATCTTGGTGGTGAGCCAATCTGGGATGTGATTGCCCGGCATTTGCGTGACATTAAAACTGTCAAGGCCGTCAAACTCAATGAACCAGTAATCAAAGGTGTTTCAGGAAATCCTGGCATCGCGCCCATCTAGATCTCAATCAATATGAAAGTCCATATGTCTAAGTTAGCCAAATTATTCCTCAACACGATGTTGGTGGGCTGCACTTTTTTGGGATTTGCTCTCAATGTCCATGCACAACAAGCGGCAAGCCCAACCAAGGTGGTTTATCACATTGATGATGCAGAATCACAGGGTTTAAAGGGCTTACGAAATATCCGAAACCATTTAGATATATCACCAACAACCCAGATTATTGTCGTCACACACGCCAATGGTATTGATATGCTGATGGAAGGCGCGAAAGACAAGAAAAATAATGTGGAATATGCGCCATTGATTGGCGCCCTGAAATCACGTGGCGTTCGCTTTGAGGTCTGTGAGATCACTCTTAAAAATAGAGGCATTAAGAAGGATGTCTTCATTCTTGACGCCGACTTTACACCCTCTGGTGTCGTGCGAATTGCTGATCTCCAAGCAAAAGATCACTACGCCTATATCAAGCCTTAGGTCGATTTAAGTCATCCATTATCTAGCCTTGGATCAATGAAGTATTTTATTGCTTCGATATTGAGCCTCATTCTGTCGAGCCTTTGCTTTGCCGAACCCGTTGACCTTGTTAATCTAAAGCCAATTCAGGTTGCGCAAAATACTTATTTTGTTCAAGGCTTCCCAGAAATGGGCTCGAGTACAAACCAGAACTTTATTTCTAATGCAGGGTTTGTAGTGACGCCTAAAGGTGTCGTGGTAGTTGACGCTTTGGGATCGCCAGCTCTTGCGCAAAAGTTACTCAATGAGATTGCAAAAATCACAAAACAAAAAGTGGTAGCAGTCATTGTTACCCATTACCATGCAGACCACATATATGGCCTTCAAGTCTTCAAAAAAGCAGGTGCAAAAATATACGCACAAGAGCTCAGTAAGGACTACTTAAATTCTGATGCAGCTCGCCAAAGACTGGAATCCTCTAGAGTAGATTTTGCTCCATGGGTCAATTCAAGTACTCACTTAGTGGCTCCTGATCAGTGGATCAAGTCTGAAAAAACATTAACGGTTGGCGGAGTAGATTTTTTGATTTCAAAAGTAGGTCCTGCGCATACGTCTGAAGATTTAATGGTCTATGTGCCTAGTGAGAGGGTCCTGTTTGTCGGGGATCTTGTTTTTAGAGGTCGTATTCCATTTGTTGGTAACGCTGATAGCAAAGGGTGGTTGGCGTCGCTCGACCGTATTGAGGGCTTAAAACCCAAGATCGTGATTCCTGGGCATGGTGCTTATTCACCGAGTCCAACTCAAGACATCACCTTTACCCGTGAATACTTGCGATATCTGCGTGAGTCTATGGGTGAAGCCGCAAGAAATATGGATTCATTTGATGAGGTCTATACCAAGACAGACTGGACCGAGTATGAGGGAATGCCTTTATTTAGGTCTGCCAATAGGATGAATGCCTATAACGTCTACCTTTCCATTCAGGGCGAATAGCAGTTTTGTCATATAGGCTCTAAAATAGCGCTTTAAACGCTAAATCCCTGATTTGCATGAAGTTTCTAATTAAATCCTTGGCACTTGCAGTGATGGCAGCTTTTTTGCTGAGCTCATCTGTATTTGCGAATGAGCCGCTTGCCAATGGCAAGGTAATAGATCAAGAGAAATGCTATGCCTGCCATGCAAAGAAAACGGGGTTTGGAAACGGTGACATGATCTACACCAGGTCTGACAGTAAAGTCACAACGCTCGCAAAATTAAACTCGATGATTTCAGTTTGCAATAGTGAATTGCGATTAGATCTTTTTCCAGAGGATGAGAGTGATGTCTCAAAATACCTCAATCAACAATTTTATAAATTTAAACCTTAAGCAGAATTTTTAGATCATGGATGTCGTAGATATTGCCTCACTAACTAAATCAGCTTTGCTTGCAAGCTTCATTGCGACGTTTATTCTTGGTGCGACCATGCAAAAAACGGGCTTTTGCAGCATGGGTGCCGTCTCAGATATTTTCATCATGAATAGTTGGGATCGTCTTAAGCAGTGGTTCCTTGCTATTGGGGTAGCCATCATTGGTTTTGCTGTGATGTCCTATATTGGCCTCATTGATCCGCTTACGAGTTTTTATACCGGCAATAAGTTTCTTTGGCTCTCAACCATTATTGGTAGCATCTTATTTGGCTTTGGCATGGTTTTAGCCTCTGGTTGCGGAAGTAAAACACTGATTCGCATTGGCGGCGGCAATCTTAAGTCGGTCATTGTTTTTCTGGCGCTTGGTCTAAGCGCTTATATGACGATCCGTGGCTTCCTGGGCGTTATACGCATCAATACACTAGATTCTGTTTTTATCAATCTTAATACCCCTCAGGACCTACCAAGCTTGCTGAGCGCTTCAACTGGCATGATGCGATCTTCTTTGCATCTTGTTCTCGGCCTAGTGATTGGTTCTGCATTTATTATTTTTGCACTGGCGAAGAAGGCGTTTTGGACTGCTGAAAATCTTTTTGCGGGCATTACCGTCGGCCTCATCATCTGCTCTATTTGGGCTATCTCAGGACACTTTGCCTTTGTTGCGGAAGATCCGAATACCCTAGAAGAGGTTTTCTTAGCTACGAATTCAGGAAAAATGGAAAGCCTTTCATTCGTTGCTCCGTATGCCTATTTCTTGGATTGGCTCATGATGTATAGCGATACATCAAAGGTCCTCACCATTGGAGTGGTTGCCGTCATGGGCATGATTTCAGGTTCGGCCGTAGTTGCACTTTTAACGAAATCGTTTCGCTGGGAAACTTTCCGCAACCCTGAAGATACAGCCAATCACCTGATTGGCGGTGCGCTGATGGGTTTTGGTGGTGTTACAGCCTTAGGTTGTACAGTAGGACAAGGCCTTAGCGGCTTATCTACATTAGCGCTAAGTTCATTTATCGCTCTACCGGGATTCATTTTTGGGGCATATTTGGCATTACGCTATTTGCAATATCGACTTGCTCCGAACCCCTGCAGTTAATCGATTTCATAGATAGGAAATTCAATGCAGATCAACTGGTTGGAATTTACTCCGGGACCCGCTCTCTTAGGCGGTGTAATACTTGGTCTTGCGGCTGCTCTATACGTTCATCTGCATGGGCGAATTCTCGGAATTAGTGGAATTATTTCAGGCTTACTGCATCCCAAATATGGCGATGTGCTTTGGCGCTTGAGTATGGTGTTTGGTTTATTAAGCGCGCCATTTTGGGGTGTTTGGCTATTTGATATGCATCCAATCCAAGTCATTGATTCAGATTGGACTGCAGTAGTGGTCGCTGGTCTGTTAGTTGGCTTTGGGTCTGCCTATGGCTCAGGCTGTACTAGCGGTCATGGCATTTGCGGACTATCTCGCCTATCACCACGCTCTATGGTGGCTACACTTTCATTCATGTTGGCAGGCTTCATCACTGTATTTGTGATTCGTCACATGATTGGGGCTTGAGATGAGAAAACACTTCACTCTCATTAGCCAATATTTGATTGGCGTATTTTTTGGTTTTGGCCTGATTATTTCAGGGATGACAAATCCGCAAAAGATTTTGAACTTCTTAGATCTCGCTGGGTCATGGGATCCTTCGCTGTTATTTGTGATGGGTGGAGCAGTACTGGTTGGTTTGGCTGGCTTCTATTTACTCACTAAACGCAGCCAGGCCTTTTTTGGTGGCGCCCTGCATGTGCCTACCAGGAGTGATATTTCAAAACCCTTGGTGATTGGTAGCATCATTTTTGGTGTTGGCTGGGGTATAGCAGGCTTTTGCCCAGGTCCCGCCATTGTTTCCATCGGGTCTGGTCAAACCAAGGCTGTTGTCTTTGTGATTGCCATGCTTGCCGGCATGTGGATCTGTGAGCATTTTTTTAGCGCTCATAAGCAATCAGCCTGATTTAGAATTAAAGGTATTAAGCGTCTTCTGTCTGATTAATTTTTTGAGGTTGAAATGAGTCTTCCTATTGCCTGTCATAACGATCAATTCGGTACCCTTGGTCAAATTGATCCTAGTCACCTTGCTCAGATTGCAGAGCAGGGCTACAAGAGTGTGATTAACAACCGTCCTGATAACGAAGGCGGCTCCGATCAACCAAAGAATGCTGATATTGCCGCTGAAGCTGAAAGACTTGGTCTGCACTATGTATATCTGCCAGTCGTTAGCGGTGCATTTACTCCTGAACAAGTTGTTGAGATGGCCCGTCTAATAAAAACGCTGCCAGAACCGATCTTGGCCTTCTGTCGATCGGGTGCGCGCTCTACCAATCTTTACCAATTAGCCTTACAGGTTCGCTAAGTAGTCTATGCGGATCGAGATACCCAAAGAAAAGAGGCTTGTGCATGAGATGCTCATGCCGATTCGTTGGGGTGATATGGATGCCCTACGTCATGTCAACAACACGCTTTACTTTCGTTACATGGAGCAGGCTAGGGTAGAGTGGATTGAGACCTTGGGTTTACAGGTGGCCCCTGGAAAGGCTGCCATGTTGATGATGAATGGCTTTTGCAATTTCTATCAACAGTTATCTTATCCGGGTGAACTCATTTTGAAGACATACATTGGCAACCTTGGAAAATCCAGCGTTGACCTCTTTACTTCAATGTCTCTAAGCACAAGCCCAGATGTCATTAGTGCAGAAGGCGGCGCAACTATGGTGTGGGTAGATCTAGAAACCAATAAATCAACTCCTTGGCCGCAATATCTTCTTCAGAAGATGGTTTAGGAGTGCTGCTTGCAGCCTAGCAATCCATACATCCTATCGATCGATCGCTTCAGATTGGAACGCAATCACTTCGATGTCATTATTGATGTTCGCTCACCTGCAGAATTTGCCCTGGACCATGTCCCTGGCGCAATGAATTGCCCGGTTCTCAATAATGAAGAGCGCGAACAAATTGGTACTCTTTATAAGCAAGTTTCTCCTTTTGCCGCGAAGAAGCTTGGTGCCGCATTGGTTTCTCGCAATATTGCCAATCACCTAGAGAGCTCCTTTATTGATTTTCCAAGAGAGTGGCGCCCATTAATCTATTGCTGGCGTGGTGGAGAGCGAAGTGGTGCTTTCACACACATTCTGAATCGTATTGGTTGGAAAGCGATGCAACTTGAAGGTGGTTATCAAGGATTTCGTCGCACTGTGATTGATGACCTGGATCAGGCTGCGAAAGACTTTTCCTTTGAAGTGATTTGTGGCATGACTGGCAGCGGTAAGACGCGCGTTCTTCACGAAATCCAAAAGCTTGGTGCGCAGGTGCTTGATCTTGAGGGTCTAGCAATTCATCGTGGCTCTGTCTTGGGTAACGAGCCCAATATTGAACAGCCCACGCAGAAAGGTTTTGAGACGGCACTCTGGAATGCCTTTCAATCACTAGACAAGAATCAGATTGTTTTTGTCGAATCTGAAAGTAAAAAAGTAGGCGGCGTACATATCCCCGATCCACTAATGGAAACGATTCGGAATGGCCAGTGTATTGAATTGCGCTCCAGCACCATAACCCGAGTTTCTTGGCTGATTCGTGAGTACCATCATTTTCTATCGGATACGGATAGCTTTAAGCATAAGCTGGGGCTGCTCACTTCTCGTTACGGCAAAGTGCAAATAGCCAAATGGGAAGAAGAGATCGATGCAAAGCATTTCGAGTCTCTCGTAGAGGAGTTGTTAGTGATGCACTACGACCCCTCGTATCAATCATCGATTGAGAGAAACTTTCCTAAATACAGCGCGGAAAAATTTGTGCAGTTAGATGATGATGGCGATGAGGCCTTTGCCAAGTCAGCAAAGGCCATCATGGCAGCGGTAAAGCCTTAACTAAAAGCCTGAATACCGGTTTGCGCGCGACCTAGAATTAGCGCATGAATATCGTGAGTGCCTTCATAGGTATTCACAACTTCTAAGTTGAGCATATGACGTACAACACCGTACTCATCTGAAATACCATTTCCGCCGTGCATGTCGCGAGCCATACGTGCGATATCTAAAGATTTTCCGCAAGAGTTGCGTTTCATGATTGACGTAATCTCTGGAGAAGCAATACCTTCATCCTTCATGCGGCCTAAACGAAGGCAGCCTTGCAAACCAAGAGCAATTTCGGTTTGCATGTCGGCCAACTTCTTTTGGATCAACTGATTGGCAGCAAGAGGGCGGCCAAATTGTTTACGATCCATCGTGTATTGACGGGCAGCATGCCAGCACCACTCAGCGGCGCCTAAAGCGCCCCATGCAATACCGTAACGCGCAGAATTTAAACAAGTAAAGGGGCCTTTCAGGCCAGTAATTTCGGGGAATTCATTTTCAGTCGGGACGAAGACTTCATCCATGACGATTTCACCAGTGATGGAGGCGCGTAGACCCATCTTGCCAGTGATTTTAGGAGCGCTTAAGCCCTTCATCCCTTTTTCAAGGATGTAACCGCGTATCACGCCTTCATCATTTTTAGCCCACACCACAAAGACATCAGCAATCGGTGAATTGGAAATCCACATCTTTGAACCCGTTAAAGAGAATCCGCCTGGAACTTTCTTGGCGCGAGTAATCATGCCGCCAGCATCAGAGCCGTAGTTTGGCTCGGTTAATCCAAAGCAACCAATCCATTCACCACTTGCTAATTTAGGTAGATATTTTTGCTTTTGTGCTTCGCTACCAAATTCATTAATGGGGACCATCACTAAAGATGATTGAACACTCATCATGGAGCGATATCCAGAATCGACCCGTTCGATTTCCCGAGCAATCAGACCATAAGAGACGTAATTGAGGTTTGCGCCGCCATATTGCTCTGGAATGGTGATGCCAAGCAGACCCAATTCGCCCATTTCACGAAAAATGGAAGGATCAGTCGTTTCATTACGATAAGCATCATGAATTCTTGGCGCTAGTTTGCGTTGGGCATATTCAGCAGCTGCGTCACGAACCATGCGCTCTTCTTCGCTCAACTGGGTGTCAAGGAGGAGGGGGTCTTCCCAATGAAAGCTTGGTTTACTCATGATGTTGTGTCCTATTTGATTTTTGATAGGGAGCCCTGTGCGTTTTCAGGAATCGCTATATTCTTACTTCTATTATCCATTTTTTAACGCCTAGAGCACGCCAAAGCCCATAAGCCATGTCAACCATCAGAAGTCACCATCGTTACTATGACTTAATCTTGGCCGCCTTTGTGGTGGTTCTGTTGTGCTCTAACTTTATTGGCGCCGGTAAGGCTGCTGTGATTGATTTGCCTTACTTTGGCCCTGTCATTTTTGGCGCCGGTATTCTTTTCTTCCCGATTTCTTACTTTTTTGGGGACATCCTGACTGAGGTATATGGCTACGCCTATGATCGCAGGGCTGTCTGGGCTGGATTTGCTGCATTGGCCTTTGCAGCCATCATGGCACAAATTGTGATTGCACTTCCAGTAGCCCCTGGTGAGTATATGGCTCAGTACCAACAGGGCATGGTCTCGGTATTTGGTAATTCCTGGCGGATCGCTTTAGCCTCGATGCTGGCTTTTTGGTGCGGCAGTTTTGTTAACAGCTATGTGCTGGCTAAGCTCAAAATCTGGACCCAGGGACGCTTTTTATGGGTCAGAACGATTGGCTCGACTGCTTTCGGTGAGTTAGTAGACTCCTCCTTGTTTTATGTATTGGCTTTTTACGGGATTTGGCCTATTCAAGAGCTTATACAGGTGGCATTAGTGCAATACGTTCTAAAGACCTCTTGGGAGGTTCTAGCGACGCCATTGACCTATTGGGTAGTAGGCGCCCTTAAGCGTAAGGAAAGCGTGGATCACTACGACATTCACACGAATTTCACCCCATTTCGGGTCAAAGTCTGAATTTGGCTTTAAAGCCGTTAACCCGTTAAAATATTGGACTTTACCCCCATTGCTGGGGTATTCCCTTTGAATTGAATTTCAGAAAGCTAGAAAACATCCGTGCTGTCAGCATCTAATATCACTATGCAGTTTGGGCCAAATCCCGTAAAAAGCCAATACATAAAACAAGGAGGAGTCTACTAACTCACCGAAAGCAGTCGAGCCAATCGTTCTGAC
>Ga0364867_10706_pt1 | contig 14055 bp, 9 predicted proteins | sample ExccelAu500001D4_3_FD_206915 | JGI IMG/M metagenome (GOLD analysis project Ga0364867, IMG submission 206915) | Enriched cells from Trout Bog Lake Hypolimnion, Wisconsin, USA - BchlTB.Aug13.5000.01.D4 | ecosystem: Environmental > Aquatic > Freshwater > Lake > Hypolimnion/Profundal zone | place: USA...
GCTGGATTAGGACCGGAGTTGAGGAGAAACCGGAAAAGCAGAGGAAAAGGCTGCGAAGAAGGAGTATTAATTTAAAGAATTCGTGAAAAGGGGGATGCCATATTTGGTGTAAGTTTTCATTTATTCATTCCGATTATCAGCAAAAATTAGTTTGAATTTCATTATTTTTATGGAAACTAATTTTAACAGGTATGAAAACGGCACGACTTCTATTGATGTTATTTTTTTGTCTGGGGTTTAGTAATCTGCAGGCACAGATTGATGTTGATCAAACGATTAACAAGGGGTTGAATTCAGTTGGAAACGGAGTAAAGGGGCTTTTTAATAAGAAAAAGCAAACACCTCCGGCACCTCAAAAGGCTGTAAAGGATACTTCGAAAGTTCAGGATCAAAAAACTGCCCAGGGGGCAACGCAGCCTGCCACCACTCCATCACTGGCCACCTATTCCAAATTTGATTTCATACCTGGTGAGAAAGTTATTTTTTACGAAGATTTCAGCCAGGATGCAATTGGTGATTTTCCTGCGTTATGGAATACCAATGGTTCTGCCGAAGTGGTTACAACCAATCTTTATCCTGGTAACTGGGCCAAGTTCATGATGCGTGATGCCATATGGACAGATTCACTGTTGAGATTGCCCGAAAATTACACCATAGAATTTGATGTCATCCCAACTAAGGGGACAGATGGAAATATGTCTGGTTTTACTTTTCGGCTTATGAAATGCTACAATGTAAGATCCTTTGACCCGGGGGCCGTACCAGGTAAGGCCGCATTTTCATTCTATGTCGAATATTATGGCAGAACTGGTTACCGCACCTATATTAACGGGTCTGAAGGCGAAGGTCTTGGATTATCCAGCTTAAGGGAAGAAAAAGAGACTTATGAACGGTTAGATCAAAAATATCATATCTCGATATGGATGCAAAAATCGAGAGTCCGGTTGTACCAAAATGAAACCAAACTCTTTGATTTACCTAAAGCCTTTCCAATACCAGGGTTGAAAATGGATAGAATCCGCTTTGAGGATGGGGCTGCAATGGTAAGTAATATTCGGATCGCAGTCGGTGCTCCCGATATGCGCAATAAATTGCTGACCGAAGGAAAACTCGTTTCCTATGGTATTTATTTTGATGTGAATAAGGACGTTGTGAAGCCTGAGTCCTACGGGACACTGAAGGAAATTGCCAAAGTCCTCACTGAAAACCCCGGAGTACGGGTGAAAATAGTCGGGCATACCGATAGCGATGGAGCTGATGCGGCAAATCTGGACCTTTCCAAACGTCGTGGCGCCTCTGTAAAGAACGAACTGGCGAAAAGTTTTGGAATTGATGCCTCCCGCCTTGAATCTGATGGGATGGGGAAAAGCCAGCCTGTGGCTCCAAATGATTCACAGGTTAACAAGGCTCTTAACCGGAGGGTGGAATTCATTAAACTTTGATCACTGTTTTTTCTTTTTGGATCTTTAAAATATCAACCTATTTTTGTGGATTGTTCTCTATGATTCCATAAAAACCATCTGTAAAATGCGAAAAGCGATTAAAATATTTCTCCTGTATGTTCTTCCGGCTGTTATTGTATTGATTATTATTGCTTTAATTGCCCTGCCGCATGTTGCAAAAAAATATATCAACGAACACGGGAAAGAATATACAGGGAGGAAACTCGCTGTTGACCAGATTCGGATCAACTATTTCACGAAGACCTTGCGGGTAATCAATTTCAGGATGTTCGAACCGGATGGCCAAAAAAGCTTTATCGCCTTTGATACCCTGTTAATAAAAATCAACCCGGTCCACCTGCTCTCTTCTGAGTTGGACATTGATCAAATCCGCCTCGTTAAACCCGAAGTGAATATTGCGCGACGTGATACCGTTTATAATTTTGATGATATCATTGCCTTCCTTAAATCAAAGCCTAAAGAAGAACCGGCTAAAAAGGCCTCAGCTCCCTATAAATATGTGCTGAAGAACATTTCGCTTGAAAGGGGAAAACTTTCATTTAACGATATCGGGGCAAATTATACCAATATTATGAAGGATCTGAAATTTGCAATTCCCTATATCAGCTACAATGAAGAGGAGATCAGCAAAGTCGGATTAAAATTCTATTTTGAAAACGGAGGTTTTTTTCAGGCCCGGGCAGACTATAACCTGAGAAAGGGGGTTTATGATGCTGATTTTACAGTAAATCAATTGGATATTGCTCCCTTCTTACCCTATACCAAAGATTATTTCAGGTTAAAAAGCATGGAAGGGATCGTTGACGGGTCATTTCATTTGAACGGAAACATCAGCAAGCTTGATTCTATCCTGATCAACGGAGATGGAAATGTCACTGGTTTTGTGGCCAAAGACTTGTCAGACAGGAAAGTATTGGGGGCAAAAAAAGGTCATGTTGTGATGAAGAATTCTTTGCCAATGAAGTTCTCGTTTAACTTTGACACCATCGCCTTAACTGAACCTTATCTCTTTTTTGAGATGAAAGATTCGACGAATAATTTTTTAAGTCTGATGGTTCCAAGTCCCCCGTCGAGTGAGCCTTTTCAATATTTTTACGCGATTAATCACCTGAAAATTGAAAATGGGCTGGTCGATTTCAGGGAATCGTCCCACGGAGAACCTTTCAACTATAATATTGATCAAATCTCATTCGCCGTGGACTCGATCTCCTCAACGAGCAAATGGATAAAGGCTTATTCAGCAGCCCGGCTCAATAAACGAGGTAAGCTTAAGGTTGAAATGGGAATCGACCCTTCCAATCCCTTTGAATTGAAGGTTGACTATGTACTGACCAATTTCCAGTTGAGCGATCTCAATCTTTATTCAAAATACTATGTCGGCTTCCCGATCCTCCTTGGAAATATGTATTACCAGGGGAAGACCGTTATCAAAGCCAGGCAGATTACCAGCGAAAATAAGCTCATTATCCGTAATGCCAAACTGGGGAAAAAGAGTGGCGGATTGATGAATCTTCCGTTGAAGCTTGCAGTTTACCTGTTAAAGGACATCAACGGAGATATTATCCTGGATCTTCCGTTAACGGGTGATTTAAACGATCCCAAAACAAATATTGGTCATCTGGTATGGCAGGTCCTTAAAAATGTGGTGGTAAAAGTTGTTGCTTCACCATTCAGGGCACTTTCAAGACTCATGGGAGTCGATCCTGCGGAGGTAAAGGGACTCGAATTCGGCTATGGGGATACTACTCTTACTGATCGCCATCTGAAGAGAATAAAGTTGTTTACAGAGTTGGAGAAGAAGAAGCCCGATATGAACATTGAGCTTACTTACTTTAACGATGTTGAATTAGAGAAGAAGGAGATTGCAATGGATGAGGCAGGAAAGCTTTTTAAAGCATCCACCGGAAGCGACTACAACAAGGAGAAAGCTCAGTTTACCATCTTTCTGGCTCAGAAATTAAAGTCTGATACCATAAGCCCGGTTTCGGGAAGTTTGTTACTGATTGGAAATCATAAGCTTGATTCCATCCAGAACAGCTTTGCCCAAAAACGGATTCATAAGATTGAAGCAGCCCTGCACGGCATTGACAGCACCACCCGCATTAAAATGGTCACTCCAAACAAGGAGGTTCCTGAGAATGTTGGAAGTAGACCTGTTTTTGAATTGAAGTTCTCAGTGGATGAATAAAACCAGGTGAAAAAAAGAGAGAGACTTTTGGCAATGAAAGGGAGTCAACCAAAGATGATTTTCACACTTCTTTAATGGTTAGCCCAAGCTCTTTTCCTTTGGCAAGCATAAATTGAAAGGCCTCATCGAAGTTATTGTGAATCTCACCCTCGAGGATAGCCTCTTTGATTGCAGATTTTATGATCCCGATTTCCCGTCCCGGTGGAATTGAGAAAGTCTCCATGATGAGCTCGCCGGTAACTGGAGGCTGAAAATTCCGGAGCGCATCACGTTCTTCGATATCTTTTAACTTTTCACGTACCAATTGAAAGTTAGCCATGTATTTAATGACTTTGTCCGGGTTTTTTGAGGTGATGTCTGCCTCGCACAGGGTCATCAGGTCATCGATATCATCTCCGGCATCAAACAATAGCCGGCGTACGGCTGAATCGGTAACCTCCTCTTCAGATAGGACAATCGGCCGCATATGGAGTGAAACCATCTTTTGTACATATTTGCACTTTTCGTTCAATGGTAGCTTTAACCGGTCAAACATGCGGGGCACCATTTTTTCACCCACAAAGTTATGGGCATGGAAGGTCCATCCCAACCGCGCATCGAACCGCTTTGTTACCGGCTTTGCGATATCATGAAGCAATGCCGACCATCGTAGCCAGAGGTTATCGGTATTCTTGCAAATCCGGTCAAGAACCTCCAGGGTGTGGTAAAAATTGTCTTTATGTCCGATCCCGTTTCTGGTTTCACGCCCCTTCAGTTTTTGCACTTCGGGCAGGATGATTGCCAGCAAACCTGTCTTTTCCAGTAGTTTAAACCCAATGGAAGGTTTTGGGGAGAGTATGATTTTATTGATCTCTTCGGAGATGCGCTCTTTCGATATAATCTCAATCCGTGTCCGCTGACTTTCAATCGCAGCCAATGTATTTTCTTCGATGCTGAAATCGAGTTGGGTTGCAAACCGGATGGCTCTCATCATGCGCAAGGGATCGTCGGAGAAGGTTATTTCGGGGGCAAGGGGAGTCTTTAAAACTTTGTTTTCGAGGTCATCAATTCCGTTAAACGGATCGAGAAGTTCACCAAATCTTTTGATATTTAAGCAAATAGCTAATGCATTAATCGTAAAGTCACGGCGTTTCTGATCGTCTTCCAAAGTACCGTCCTCGACGATTGGTTTGCGGCTTTCCTGACGATAGGATTCCCGGCGTGCACCAACAAACTCGAAATCGATATCGTTGAACCGAAACATTGCGGTGCCAAAATTGTGGAAAACACTCACCTTGAGGCCGGGGCGCAAAGAAGCGGCAACTTTGGTGGCCAGATCAATGCCGCTGCCAACGGTCACCACATCCACATCGAAGACCTCCCGTTTCCGGTTTAACAGCACATCCCGGACAAATCCACCGACCACATACGTTTCAGTACCTTCCTGATCTGATATTTCACCAATCTTTTTAAAAACGGGGTGGGTTATATAATCTTTTAAATTCTGCACAGTAATGAATTAGTAATTGCTAATGGCTGCAAAGTTAAGGATTTAAACTCTTCCGCAAGGTGTGAAAAGACAGAAAGGTTAGGGGACGAATCTCATCATAACTTATCTGCCACATCCTCAAGCTTCATCCCCCTTGAACCTTTAATAAGGAACAGGTAGCCCCGGGGTTTGGAACTTTCTAAAAAATGAATGAGTGATTCATTGTCTCTGAATACCTTAAATTCCGGTGAAACCCGGCATTGCGAGAATTCCTCGCCGGTAAGCAGGACCATTGTAAGCCCCATTGAGGCAACCTTATCTGCAATTTTTTGATGTTCCTCATGGGAAGATTCACCCAGTTCGAACATATCACCTAAAATAATCCCTTTTACGGGTGCATCGAAGGTTTTAAAATTCTCAAGTGCAGCATCCATGCTTGAGGGATTTGCATTGTAAGCATCCATAAGGATGGTATTGTATGTGGTTTTTATAAACTGTGACCGATTATTATTTGGTTTGTAAGTTTCGAGTGCTCCGGATATTTCAAAAGGATCCACTCCGAAATAATTTCCGATGCAAACTGCGGCCATGGCATTCTCAAGATTGTAACCCCCTGCAAGATTTGTTTTCAGGTAAAGCCAGCCTTTCGGGAATTTCGCCCTGAAAACCAGTGTTGGCGATTGCTGAACGATTTCTCCTTCGATTCCTTCGCCTTCGGGATTCGTGCTGTAACCAATCGTTTCAAGCTCCCGGGCCATCTCCTTTAGCCAGGGGTTTGAGGTATTCCGGAAGATCTTTCCCCCGTTGTGCTCAATAAACCGGTAAAGCTCAGCCTTCGTGTTTCTCACCCCTTCGAAAGAACCAAAACCTTCAAGGTGTGCTTTCCCGACGTTGGTAATCAAACCGAAGTCAGGCAAAGCAATTTCACATAAAGCGGCGATTTCTCCGGGATGATTTGCCCCCATCTCAACGATACCGATCCTTGTCTCCTGAGTCATGGACAATAGAGTAATCGGAACACCAATATGATTGTTGAGGTTCCCTTTTGTGGCCGTGACTTTGAATTTTTTGGATAAAACAGCTGTAACCAGCTCTTTTGTGGTTGTTTTTCCGTTGGTTCCCGTGATTGCAATAACCGTAATCCCGAGCCTTAGCCGATGGAGGCGGGACAACTCCTGCAAGGTTTTAAGCACATTCTCAACCAGAAGACAGCGTTCACTTAATTTGTAGTCGGGTTCGTCGATAACAGCATATCTGGCGCCATTTTCCAATGCTGTTGAGGCGTAACTGTTCCCGTTGAAATTTTCCCCTTTTAACGCAAAAAAAAGGGAATCCGGCACTACCTTGCGGCTATCGGTTGAGATAACCGGATGTTTTGCAAAAAGCAGATATAATTCTTCAATTGACATGGCACTGGTATGAATTAAAAAACCCCATTTTTAGATGAGGTTTTTTAGGATTCCGGCATTAACTCCTATTTGGATTTGGTATTCGAATCTCCAAGATGGGTCATAGCGCAGCGGAAACCAATATCGTTGGTAGACTTTCGCTCGTCCATATATCTGCGTGCACCGGGACTTAGCCAATAGGTGCGGTCTTTCCAGCTTCCACCTTTATAAACCCGGCTGTGGTCAGAGATCCTGGAAATCGAATTAGCGGCACCGGCTGCATACATCTGACTTGTTGAGGCCGGATCGTTGTTGTTTTTCCAATCATCTGATTCCGAGATTACTGATTGATTATCGCCGTCTTTGAAATTGGTAAAATTAGCAACAGTATCCTTTACGAGTTCCCCGTATTTGTTTTTAATCATTTTCCCATCAGATCCGCGACGGTAATTGGTATAAACATTTCCCCGGAGAGGCTGGAATTCGTTAACTACTGAAAATGAATTTGGGCGATAAACATCCTGAACCCATTCGTTTACATTCCCGGCCATACAATATAAGCCATAATCGTTTGGCTGAAAGGAATGTACAGGTGCTGTAATCTCATACCCGTCATTGAGGTATCCTGCAACACCCATATAGTCACCTCGTCCTCTCACATTATTGGCCAGCATTTCCCCCTGATGTTTTTTGCTTGAATTACGGATCTGATTACCATTCCAGGGATAGATCCGACGTTCAAGAACTACCTCGTCTTCAGTATTTCCTGAAAGTCCCAGCGCAGCATATTCCCACTCAGCTTCGGTTGGAAGTCTGTAACGTGGTTTGATATAACCGTCTGACATATTCACCCGGCGTGTACCACCGTCTTTGCTTAGATTTTTAAGAGGTTTTTTCCCGTCAACCCCGTCATAAACTGCATTGAGATATCCGTCTGTAGTAAAAACTTTATCTCCCGTCTGAGCAAGGTCCGGTTGTAATTTTTGATTGTCAATCAGAATTTGCTCATTGGCACGGTCTGTTCTCCATCTGCAATATTTATCAACCTGAACCCAGCTTACTCCGACAACAGGATATTCCGAATAGGCGGCATGACGCAAATAATTTTCAAGATATGGTTCATTATAGGAGAGTTCATTACGCCATACAAGCGTATCAGGAAGGGCAGCTTTGTACACATCCCGGTCATTCGGGTAAACCCTCTGTAACCAGTAGAGGTATTCACGCCAGTCGACATTTCGGACTTCAGTCTCATCCATGTAAAAGGAAGCAACTGTAACCCGGCGGGGGGTATTATTGTTTTCAAACATAACATCCTGCTCGACCCGCCCCATAGTGAAAGTTCCCCCCTGAATATAAACCAATCCCGGACCGGCAGTCTGAGTATATCCGGAACGATATTCAAATCCGCCGTTTTTGGGATTATTGTACGCCCAACCGGTTGTGGAAGATGTACTTTTTTTCTTACCTTTGATTAAACTACAGGAGGATGCAATCAGCAAACATAAAACCAGATAAACAAAAACATTGAGCTTCATATTTCGATGTCGTTTAATTTCACTTTATTTTAAAATACAAATATAAGAAAAAATCATATATTTTACCGGTTTAATCTCCGGTTTTAGTCTATTCCCTGTTGGGCAAACAATGTGGTACAAATATATTGGAAAATATCGAAATCAGGATGATTAATTTTCTGAAAAAGAGTAAACAAAATTACTGCCTGAATATTAAAAATCATTGTTATGTTGTAGACAGTTCAGGTAGCGTTTTATAACAGGGCAGGATTATTCATTTGCGGCATTGGATTGCGAAGATTTAATTTGTTTTCGTTCTGGGTCTGATGCAGGTTTTGCGATAATTTGTTTTCTTCAAAGAGCGTTATTCTGGGTTAGGGAGAGTGAAGATTATTTTATATAATGCACAATATTAAACGATTAAATCATTTTAAATAGACAATCATAATGAGTTATCGCATTGGATTAGGGTATGATGTTCACCAATTGGCAGAAGGAGAAACACTCTGGATCGGAGGTGTTCTGATCCCGCATGAAAAGGGGTTGGTTGCCCATTCAGATGGGGATGTATTGCTTCATGCAATTTGTGACGCACTTCTGGGAGCAGCTAAACTTCGGGATATTGGGTACCACTTTCCTGACACCTCTTCTGAATTCAAAAGTATTGACAGTAAACTATTACTGGCTGCAACCTATCGGATGGTTACAGAGAAGGGGTTCAGACTCGTGAATCTCGATGCTACCATATCAGCCCAGCGACCCAGGCTAAAGGATTATATTCCCCATATGGAAGCCGCGATTTCCGGAGTATTAGATATAGATATTGAGGCTGTTAACATTAAAGCTACAACCACCGAAAAGTTAGGTTTTGAGGGACGTGAAGAGGGAATCTCGGTACAGGCAGTCGTATTGATTGAGAATGCTGATATGGTCAAACTCGGTTAAGGTTCGGAGCAACTGTGGATACCTGTAATGTTGAATATCGTGGAACTGAAGTAATTCATCTCTTTTGCATGACACAAACAATAAGCTAAAGATGACTCAACTTTACTCAACCCTGGCCGAAATCTATCATGTGATGTACCCGAATATTTTTGATTATGACCTGGAATTCAATTTTTATGATTCAATTTTAGAAGTGAATCAATGCCGTAAGATTCTTGAGATTGGATGTGGTTCCGGTATGCTTGCGCGCAGGTTTCTGGACAAAGGATATAATTATCTTGGATTGGATTTATCCCATGAAATGCTGGAGATAGCCCGTCGGGAGGTGAAATCTGACCGGTTTACCCAGGGGGATATGCGGAATTTGATATTTGACAATCAATTTGATGCAATCCTGATAACGGGCAGGTCAATCGCTTATATTACGGATAATCAAGGAATAATCGATACCCTTAATGGAGTTCATAAGTCTTTGAAAGATAATGGATTGTTTGTGTTTGGTGGTTTTGAGGCCAACCGTATCTTTGAAGAGTTCGATGATTTTGAACAGATAATGGATTGTAATAATAGGATTATCAAAAGGATAAGTCATTTGGAGAAGAATCTTGCTACCGGATGGACATGGGATTGGTTTGCCAAATATATCATTGAGGATGCAGACGGGATTCATGAGGTTGATGATCAAACCACCCTGAGAGCCTTTACAAGAGATGAGATTTCCCTTTTTCTGAAACTGACTGACTTCCGAATCGAAGATTTAATTGATGAAGGAAAGGCATTATCCATCGTAGCCCGTAAATGAAAATTTATTTCATCCTGATAAGTTAAGAAAATCATTCAAGCGTTTATAAAAAGCAAAGTCGTTACTTCAGTTGCAACGGCTTTGTTTTTTAATATCTGACAATAAAGTTTAAGAGATTGTCAACGGGTTTCTGATCTGTTCGTTGAGCAGTGCGATCTCAAAAACCTCATCGACATTCACTACATAATGAAATTTAAGCCCTTTGAGATATACCTCCTTGATCTCTTCAATGTCCTTTTTGTTTTCGATCGACAGAATAATTTCTTTAATTCCTGCCCGTTTTGCCGCCAGGATTTTCTCCTTAATCCCACCCACGGGCATCACTCTTCCCCGAAGTGTGATCTCGCCGGTCATGGCTAATCCTTTTTTTACTTTTCGCTGAGTGAAAGCCGACGCAAGTGCTGTAGCCATTGTGATACCTGCCGAGGGTCCATCTTTGGGGATTGCACCTTCGGGGACATGCATGTGGACATCCCATTTTTCGAAGACTTCGGGTTTTAGTCCAAGCTGTAGACTATGAGATTTTAAATATTCGAAAGCAATCGCTGCCGATTCTTTCATCACTTCACCGAGGTTTCCGGTGATTGTAAATTTGCTCTTTCCCTGGCTAAGGCTGGTTTCCACATATAGAATCTCACCTCCAACCGAGGTCCATGCCAGTCCTGTAACAACGCCTGCGTATTCGTTCCCTTCGTAGCTCTCTTTATTAAACCTGGGAGATCCAAGATATTCCCGGATCTCGGGAACGCCGATTTTTTTGTTGTAATCCTCCTGGAAAGCAATTTTCCGGGCGATTCGCCTGGTGACTTTTGCGATCTGCTTATCCATTTCACGGACACCTGATTCCCGAGTATAATCCTCAATCAACCTGACAAGCGCCTCTTTAGTGAATTTTACATCATTCTTTGCCAGACCATGATTTACGAGCTGCCGCGTAATCAGATGGCGCTGAGCGATCTCTATTTTCTCTTCGATCAGATAGCCGCTGACATCAATTAATTCGAGCCTGTCCCGAAGCGCAGGATGAATGGTATTCAGTGTATTAGCGGTTGCAATAAACATGACCCGTGAAAGATCGAAATCCTGATCGATATAATTGTCGTGAAATTCACTATTTTGTTCAGGATCAAGAACTTCAAGTAATGCTGATGCCGGATCTCCGTGGAAATCACTCGATACTTTATCGATTTCATCCAGAATAAAAACAGGATTTGAAGTTCCGGCTTTTATCAGGTTAAGAATTATTCTGCCAGGCATAGCGCCAATGTAAGTTTTTCGGTGTCCGCGGATTTCTGATTCGTCATGCAGACCACCTAAACTCATTCTGACAAATTTACGCCCCAGGGCTCTGGCAACTGATTTTCCCAGAGAGGTTTTCCCAACTCCGGGAGGTCCGTACAGACAGAGTATGGGAGATTTCATATCTCCTTTTAATTTTAACACGGCCAGATGTTCCAGAATCCGGTCTTTAACCTTTTCAAGGCCATAATGGTCTTCGTTGAGAATCCGTTCGGCGTTTCGCATATCAAAATTATCCTCTGAATAGACATTCCACGGAAGATCGAGGAAGGTATCCAGGTAACCCGACTGGACTGAATATTCTCCTGCGGCAGGGTTCATTCGGATCAGTTTAGAAAGTTCCTTTTCAAAAACAGACTGAATATTGGCGCTCCATTTTTTATTCAAACTCCTTTTCCTGAGATCCGCAATATCCTGTTCTGAAGGGTTACCGCCCAGTTCGTCCTGAATTGTTTTAATTTGTTGGTGAAGAAGGTATTCGCGTTGCTGCTGATCCATATCAATTTTCACTTTTTTCTGGATATCCTTCTTGAGGTCGATCATCTGAACTTCCCTAACAAGGAAAGTGAGTAGTATCGTACTGCGTTCCCGAAGATCATCTAATTCGAGTAATTCCTGCTTTTCGGCTGCACCTAGCTCGGTATTGTTGCAAATAAAATTAATAAGGAAGGTATCGTTTTCAATGTTTTTAACTGCAAACTGTGCTTCTGGCGGAATGTTTCCGGATGCCTTTACAATCTTGATAGCAAGGTCCTTAAGTGATTCAACCAGAGCGGCGAACTCATTCATTTTAGTTTTGGGCAGGATGTCGTCAAGCTCCTTAACGGTAGCCGAAAAATAAGGAACAGACTCTCTTATTGCACCAATTCTGAAACGTCTCTTTCCCTGGATGATTACTGAGGTTGAACCATCCGGCATCTCCAGAATTTTCAATATTTCGGCCATAGTTCCAACCTGAAAGAGATCCGTAATCTCTGGATCTTCTACCTGCCCATCTTTTTGGGCGATGGTTCCGATTAGTCTATTCCCGGCATATGCCTCCCGTACAAGCAATAACGATTTTTGTCTTCCTACCGTTATAGGCATCACTACTCCCGGGAAAAGAACCGTATTCCGAAGTGGTAAGATTGGCAGAACTGCCGGAACCTCAATGGCATTAAGTTCGGCATCATCCCCATCAACCATAATCGGTATAAAGTCATCCTGATTTTCTATCTCCCTGGAAAATAAGAAGTTATTTTTTGATCCTTTATTTTTTTTGTTTTCCATTTTCAATTAAAAGAAATGACAATTTGTCTAAATTCCCGGCTATCTCGGGTGGGATAATGAATCGTCAATTTGTATGCCAGAATTTACCTGATATTAAATACCCCTGAAATTAAGGCAATTCGTCCTGTAAAAATAGTACAAAAAAAACCCGTACTGTTTAAATACGGGTTTTTTTCATGAAATTTTAAACTTACGCCTTACGTTTGTCCATATGTTTTGAATAACGGGTCATGAACTTATCAACACGTCCTGCTGTATCAACAAGTTTCATCTTGCCGGTATAGAAAGGGTGAGAAGTATTGGAAATCTCCACCTTAATAAGCGGATAATCAACACCATCAATTTCAATGACCTCTTTTGATGCAGCTGATGACCTGGTGATAAAAGTATGTTCGTTTGACATATCTTTAAATGCTACCAGCCGATAATTTTCCGGATGTATTCCCTTTTTCATGTGTATTATAATTTATTAAATATCTTGTTCTAAAATCCTATACCTGGATACGGGGTGCAAAGATAAGCATACTTCAATAAATTGCAATAGTATTTTTAAAACTATTTTAAATTTTCTTTTCGATCCCAGTAGGGATAAAACTGTTCTTGAATTGGAGTGGTTGCTAAATTTATTTTCACCCGTAATGCCCTCGCAAATCGATACCATGTCTGCCTTTTCGGGAAATAACACCTTTCAGGATACAATCAACTTTCTTTTTTAAGAACCGATAAATTTGGATTCATTAGCATCGGTGCTCTTTCAAAAGGGGCTTTAGGGTCAAACAGATAACGCATAGTGTAATGTGTCTTTGCCGGGACACTTCCAACAGAGGTGTAAATCGCCATCATTTTGGGATTAAAATCGCCTACCCAGGAGAGCTCTACTTCCTCATACCATAATTTCCGCTGCATTACCTTATCCAAATGCCAGAAAACTGCAGACTCCAGCCCGGTCCCCTGAAATTTAGGGACTACACCCATCAATAATATCCTTGCCCGTGTAATTGTCCTGATCTTTTTATACCAGATGAATTTAAGCAGACTCCAGAAATTGGTTTCTCCGTTTAATTTCTTCAAAATCTGATTCCAGTCAGGGATCATCCCGAAAAGGAGGACCGGTTCATCCTTGTAATACGCGAACCAGATAAATTCCTCGTCAGCTATGAGCCGGGCAATCTTCATCATTCCGTGGATATCATCCAGGTTAACGGCCTGGTGATTATCGTGACGGGCCCAGGCCAGTTCATAAATCTTCACAAAATCCTGGATGTATTTTTCGATGTTGTCAAATCTGACATGTTCAAATCTGAAATCCGGCTTTTTTGCTACCCATTCCGCAATTTTCCAAAACCGTTCAGGGAAAGGCTCTTTATGATTCAGATGGTAACTGTATTGTTTGAAATAAATCTTAAAGCCATAATTCTCGAATAATTTCAGGTAATAGGGTTTATTGTAAGGCATTCCAAATCCCTGTTGCATAAATCCTTCAGCAAGAAGCCCCCAGTTCAGCAGATTTTCTCCAAAGTTTACCGGACCGTCCATCGCTTCCATACCCCTTCCAGCAAGCCAGATTTTAGCTGTATCGAATAGCAAATTAGCCGCTTCCTGGTCATCAATGCACTCAAAGAAACCGCATCCTCCCGTTGGTTGTTGAAAGGAATATGCCTTATTCCTGTTAAGAAATGCACCGATCCTGCCAATTGTTTTGCCCGAATCAGTGGC
>Ga0364867_10446_pt1 | contig 14000 bp, 12 predicted proteins | sample ExccelAu500001D4_3_FD_206915 | JGI IMG/M metagenome (GOLD analysis project Ga0364867, IMG submission 206915) | Enriched cells from Trout Bog Lake Hypolimnion, Wisconsin, USA - BchlTB.Aug13.5000.01.D4 | ecosystem: Environmental > Aquatic > Freshwater > Lake > Hypolimnion/Profundal zone | place...
TTGCAATGTATCAGGTAGTTAACCAGGGTATTACAAACACGGGGATTTACGATTTTATGAATGAATTGGCAAACTTAAAGATCATCGATCTTACCTCTGTCATAAAACCATATTCCCGTGAACTTATTACAATGGGTTTTATTAGAGAAATCGTTTCCCATAATTATTTTTAATACTATTTCATCTTAATAACCACAACAATAAAAATCACTAAACCATGAGAAAATCGCTATTAATTACTAGCTTGTTACTGCTCATGATCGTCGGTTTCGTATTTCGATCATCAGCATGTACAAATTTTTTATTTACGAAAGGTGCGACAACTGACGGATCGGTTATGATCACTTATTCTGCCGATTCGCACACCCTTTATGGAGAACTATATTACAAACCCGCTAAAGATTATCCTGTTGGAGCCATGACGGATGTTGTTGAATGGGACACCGGGAAGAAACTTGGAAAGATTCCACAGGTGCGTCACACTTACTCAGTTGTTGGAAATATGAACGAATACCAGGTTGCATTGGGTGAAACTACTTACGGAGGACGTGAAGAACTTCAGCACCAGAAAGGAGCCATCATTGATTATGGTTCAATGATGTATCTTGCCATGCAAAGAGCAAAAACAGCAAGAGAAGCCTTGCAGGTCATGACCGATCTTGTTGAAAAATATGGTTACTACAGTGAAGGCGAATCAATATCTGTTTCCGATAAAAACGAAGCTTGGATCTTTGAGATCATTAGCAAAGGCGACGATCAAAAAGGGGCAGTTTGGGTGGCACGCAGAATACCCGATGGCTATGTTTGCGGACATGCCAACCAGGCTCGTATTACACAGTTCCCTCTGAATGACCCTGAAAATTGTATCTATTCAAAAGACGTGATCACATTTGCTCGTGCAAAAGGCTGGTTTGATGGAAAAGATGAAGAATTTAGTTTTTCCGATACTTATGCCCCGGTTTCTTTTAGTGGAGCTAGAGCATGTGAAGCAAGGGTTTGGGCCATGTTTAACCACATCAACTCAAACATGGGACAATACCTGGATTATGCCATGGGCTATGTTACAAAAGGCAAATGGGGTTATGCCCAAAACCGTATGCCATTATGGGTGAAACCTGACAAAAAAATTTCTGTCCATGATGCAATGGAATTGATGCGTGATCATTATGAAGGGACAAAAATGGACATGACTCATGATATTGGTGCAGGTCCTTTTGACTGCCCTTATCGTTGGCGACCGATGTACTGGACCACTGATAGCGTTAATTACTTCGTAAATGAAAGAGCTGTTTCGACACAACAAACCGGATTCGTGTTTGTAGCACAAAGTCGTACCTGGTTACCAGATCCTATTGGGGGTATATTCTGGTTTGGCGTTGATGACACCTACTCGACGGTTTTCTCCCCGATGTATTGTGGGATCCTGAAAGTTCCTCATTCTTACGCTGAAGGGAATGGTAGTATGATTGAATATTCTCCGACTTCTGCATTCTGGACCTTTAATTTTGTTGCTAATTGGGCCTATACACGCTATAGTTATATGATCAAAGACATCCAGAAAGTTCAACAAGAGCTTGAATTAGGATACATTGAAGAGACCGCAAAAATCGATAAAGAAGCCCTTTCAATGTACAAGACTGACAAGGCCAAAGCCAGGACCTACCTGACTAACTATTCAGTAAAAACAGGTGATGGTACAGTTGCACGCTGGAAAAAACTTGGTGAATATCTTCTTGTTAAATATATCTTCACAACCCGGATACCCAAAATGGTGGCTGAATGAAATTGTCAGGGAAAAGGGTGATGTTGTAAAAGCATTGAAAGTTGAATAGTCTCTTCCCTTAGAAGTTAAAAACAGGATGACGTTTTCGTTATCCTGTTTTTATTTTATATTTGCATCATCAAAAAACATCTTACTATGGAAGAACAACACGTAAATAACCGGACATTCAAAATCATTATCGGTATTTTAATTTTTGCACTTCTGATTCTGGTTATATGGACGTTCAGACAAAGAATGCAATTGACTTCTCTCGTCAAAGAAAAAGAAATGGAGAAGATGGATCTTCAGAAACAGTTGGATTCTGTTATCGCCGAGCACAATAAAACCAAACAGGCCTATGGCGCTCTTTCAGACTCCCTGAAAGTAAAAGATAGCGTGATTCAGGCCAACGCAATTGAGATCAAGAATCTTTTAAGTACAAAATGGGAATATGATAAGGTCAGCAAAAAGCTAGCCCGCCTGCAAAGCATTGCACAAGGATATGTTAGACAAATGGATTCTCTTTATACTGTAAACCAGGAATTGCACGCTGAAAATGAAAAGATCAGGCAAGATTTCAGAGACGAACAGACCAAATCACAATCACTGGTAAAAGATAAAGAAGAACTTACAACGAAAGTCAACAATGCAGCCATCCTCAAAGCCTATGATGTGACTTCCACTGCACTAAAACTGAAAGGCGGAGAATTAGAAACACCTACAGATAAAGCCAGCAGGACTGACCGGGTCAGTATATGTTTCACCATTGGGGAAAACCCTTTGGTAAAAAAAGGAAAGAAGACAATCTATGTCTGTATTTGCAGACCCGATAAAGTTGTTGTAACAAAGACAAAGTATGATACATTTACACTCAACGGTCAAACTCTTCCATATTCCATCCGCGAGGATATTTCGTACGAAGGAAAAGCGATGACCCTTTGTGTTAAATGGACCAAGAAGCAAGATGAAAAACCTGCCATGAAAGGCAACTATTCAGTTACTGTCTATACTGAAGACAAAGAGATTGGTTCTGGTACATTTCAGTTAAAGTAGAATGGTCAACTCGGGAAAACCTAAGCGCATCGGTATCCTGACTGCAGGAGGAGACTGTCCTGGAATTAATGCAGCCATACGAGGGGTTGGGAAAACAGCCATTCTTGAGTACGGAATGGAAGTCTTTGGCATCTCATCCGGGTTTCTTGGATTAATTAATCAGGAATATGTACAGCTCGATGAAAACCAGCTTTCTGGGATTTTAACTTTGGGGGGTACAATTTTAGGTACATCACGGGAAAATCCATTTAAAAGAAATGCCATCTTTAATAGCATTGATAAGCCAAAGCTGATAAAAAAGCACTATGATGAAATGGGACTTGATGCGCTGGTTTGCATTGGCGGTAATGGAACACAACGAACTGCCAGCTTACTTTCGGAAGAGGGACTCAACATCATCGGTATTCCTAAGACCATCGACAATGACGTTTGGGGAACAGATGTAACTTTCGGTTTTGATTCTGCCCTCTGGATTGCTGTTGAAGCCATTGATAGGCTGCATACCACAGCAAATAGCCATAAACGGATCATGGTAATAGAGGTAATGGGGCATCACGCCGGATGGCTTGCCTTATATTCCGGAATTGCCGGTGGAGGAGATGTCATTCTGATGCCGGAAATTGAATATGATATTGATGTGGTTGCTAAGAACCTTAAGAAAAGAGCAGTAAATAAAAAGCCTTATTCGATTGTTGTCATTGCAGAAGGAATCGCCACACCAAAAGGACAAAAACCAGGTCATTATATCGCACAGGAAATAAGTAATCGTACCGGATTGGAGACCCGTGAAACCATTTTAGGGTATATCCAACGTGGTGGCAGCCCATCTCCTATGGACCGGGTGCTGGCAACCAGATATGGAACTTACGCTGTTGAACTAATAGCTGAAGAACGGTTCGGGATGATGGTCTCGGCTCACAACGATGAGATCATCGCAGTTCCCCTTAATGAAGTTGGTGGGAAGTTAAGAACAGTCCCCTTGAATCATGCATTAATTGAAAAAGCAATCCGGATGGGCGTTTGCTTTGGAAATAAGTAACCTTAATCCCCGAATTTTATATCCTTAATATTCAACTGAAGAGAGACATTGCCGTTCCATTCATTTTCTTCAACGTAATAACATATGTTAAACGGATTACCCTTTTCAATCTTTTCAAAGTGATTTCCTTGCTGAAATGCAATAGCAGAAAAAGGCCCACCTGAAATTTCAGGATGAACAATGTATAATTTTAAATGATTCTTTCCAACAATCCTCGAGCCCCCCGCATCGATTATCCCATCGGTTCTGAATAACGGAGATGCATTCCCAGGACCAAATGGGGAAAATTGTCGCAGGATATTATAAAACCTCGAATTGATATTACTTAACGGAAGGTCAGTATCAATTTCAATCTCCGGAACCAACTCTTTCCCATTTAATTTCTCAGTAACAGCTTCTTCAAACCGATCGATGAAGATTTGTAAATTCTCCGGCTTTAAGGATAGACCTGCTGCATATTTATGCCCTCCAAAATGTTCCAGGAGATCACTGCAGGAATCGATTGCATCATATATATCAAAATCCTTAACAGATCTGGCTGATCCGGTGATCAGTTCTCCCGATAATGTAAGTACTATTGTAGGCCTGTAATAATGCTCTGTCAAACGGGATGCAACAATACCTATCACCCCTTTGTGCCAGTCACGGTTGAAGATAACAGTGCTTTTTGCTGTTTTCAGACGTTCATCCTGTTCGATCATCTCAATGGCCTGTTGTGTAGCCAAAGTATCCAGGTTTTTCCGTTCTGTATTGTAATTATCGATCTTTTCTCCCTGGTGAAGAGCTTCCTCCAGATCCTCACAAATTAGCAAACGGACAGAATTCCGACCGCTCTCAATCCGTCCTGCAGCATTGATTCTTGGACCTACCAAAAATACAAGATCGGTTATCGTTAGTTCTTTATTGAAAAATCCGGTTCCTTCCCCATTGGTTCTTTTCTGAACATTACTGTACCTGAGTATTGCCTCCAATCCGGGACGAGGCTGGATATTTATCAATTTCAGTCCGAAGTGAGCAAGGATACGATTCTCACCTGTTATATCAACAATATCAGAGGCAATACTTACAACGACAAGGTCAAGATACTGAGTTAGTTCATCAAAAAGTATATTGTTTTGTTGTGCATAGGCCTGTACAAGTTTGAACCCAATACCACACCCCGATAACTCTTTATAAGGATAAGGGCAATCTGCACGTTTGGGATCCAGGACTGCACATGCAGGAGGAAGCTCACTTCCTGGCCTGTGATGGTCACAGATGATAAAATCCACTCCCTTTTCGGTAGCATACCTGACTTTTTCAACTGCTTTTATTCCACAATCCAGAGCAATTATTAGAGCAAATTGGTTTTCAGCAGCAATGTCAATAGCCTTGAACGAAATACCATAGCCTTCAATATAACGATCTGGAATATAAAAATCGAGCCGATCATAGAACTTATGAAAAAATGTGTACACCAAAGCAACAGCCGTAGTACCATCCACATCATAATCTCCATAAATCATGATCTTCTGGTTGAGATTAATGGCAGTTTCTATGCGGTCAATAGCAGCCGACATATCTTTCATCAGGAAAGGGTCATGAAGATTGGAAAGTGAAGGTCTGAAAAATGCTTTCGCTTCCTCGAAGGTAGTGGTTCCTCTCTGTACCAATAATTCCGCCAGGTTTCGGTCGATGTTTAGTCGTTGGGCAAGGTTTTTTACCACTTCCCGGTCACTTGATTCCTTAAGTACCCAGCGTTTTTCCATCGGTATTTTTTCATGGTAAAGATAAAAAAAATACCAATGAGTATTTGGGATTTTCTTTTATTTAAAAGACCAAAAAAAATTTCATAAAAATCTACTTAGAATTCGGCATTTTTTGGTGTTCTTGGAAATGGAATTACATCGCGAATATTACTCATTCCTGTCACAAAAAGAACCAACCTTTCAAAACCGAGTCCAAAACCGCTATGTGGGGCTGTGCCAAATTTTCGTGTATCAAGATACCACCATACATCCTTTTCAGATATATTAAGTTCGTGAATCCGTCTGGTAAGTTTCTCAAGATTCTCCTCACGCTGCGAACCGCCAATAATCTCTCCGATTTTTGGGAACAATACATCCATAGCACGAACAGTTTTGTTATCCTCATTCATTTTCATGTAAAATGCCTTGATCTCTTTAGGATAATCGGTCAGTATGACCGGTTTGTGGAAATGTTTCTCCACCAGGTAACGTTCATGTTCGGCCTGAAGATCGGTTCCCCATTCAACAGGAAATTCCCATTGCTGTCCAGAGGTTGTCAGAATTTCAATAGCCTCAGTGTATCCAAGGCGAATAAAGTCGTTTTCTATAACAAATTTCAATCGGTCAATGAGTTCGTTATCGTACATTTTATTGAGAAACTCCAGATCGTCGAAACAATTTTCAAGAGAATAACGGATAAGGTATTTCAGAAAATCTTCTGCCAGATCCATGTTATCTGCAATATTGTAGAAAGCCATCTCCGGTTCAACCATCCAGAATTCTGCCAGGTGGCGCGGGGTATTTGAATTCTCAGCACGGAATGTAGGGCCGAAAGTATATACCAGAGATAGAGCGAGTGCCCCCAATTCCGCTTCAAGTTGCCCTGAAACCGTAAGTTTGGTTTCTTTACCGAAAAAGTCCTCTGAAAAATCAACAGTACTATCTGGTTTCAAAGGAGGGTCTTTCGGATCAAGAACAGAGACCCTGAACAAGGCTCCGGCTCCCTCCGCATCTGAACCTGTGATGATGGGTGTGTGGAGATAAAAAAATCCATGATCATTGAAGTATTTATGAATAGCAAATGCCAGGGCATGACGAATTCGCAATATGGCGCCAAAAGTATTGGTACGTGGACGAAGATGGGCAATCTCGCGTAGAAATTCAAGAGTATGTCCCTTTTTCTGCAAAGGATAGGTTTCGGGATCTGAAGTCCCAAAAATGGTAATCTCTCTTGCCTGGATCTCAACGGGCTGTCCCGAAGCAGGTGATTCAACCAGTGTTCCAATGACTTCAATACAAGCACCTGTAGTAATCTGCTTTAGAAGATCCTCGTTAAATAGTGCAACCTCAGCAACAACCTGGATATTATGAATGACCGAACCGTCATTCAGAGCAATAAAACTTATATTTTTGTTTCCTCTTTTTGTCCTGACCCATCCCCTGACCAAATATTCCTTTCCTGTTTCTGTTGATTTTAATAGATGCTTGATTTTTGTTTGTTGTATCTTTTCCATGTAATAAATATCATTGTTGATTGCACAAAAATACAGGAAATACCGGTACCCGGCAAAGTGTTTTTTGTTACTTTTACATTTGGATTGATCAATTTTCAATTTAAAACAGACCGATAGAATAGTTGAACAATGACTTTTTCCCCTGATATACAGCCCTTAACCAACTGGTTGCCGATTAAAAAGTTACCCTTTATCGTTGCCGGCCCCTGTAGTGCTGAATCGGAGGATCAGGTGATATTGACAGCAAGGAAACTTGCTAAAATTCCACAAGTGAAAGTTTTTCGCGCCGGACTCTGGAAACCACGCACTCGGCCCAGCATGTTTGAAGGAGTGGGCAAGCGTGGTCTCCAATGGCTGGCTAAGGTGAAGACCGAGACAGGTTTACTCACCACAGTTGAAGTAGCCAATCCAAAACACGTTGAAGAAGCACTGAAACACGGAGTTGATATTTTATGGATTGGCGCCCGCACTGTAGTAAATCCTTTTTCAGTTCAGGAAATAAGTGAGTCTCTCAGGGGTATCGACGTCCCGGTGATGGTCAAAAATCCATTAAACCCCGATATCAAGGTCTGGATAGGTGCCTTGGAAAGACTTAACCAAGTCGGCATCCAAAAGCTTATCGCCATTCATAGAGGGTTTTCTTTCTTTGCCCATACCCCTTATCGCAATTCTCCCATGTGGGAAATACCGATAGAGCTAAAAAGATTATTTCCAGACCTTCCAATTCTGGTAGACCCCAGCCATATTTGCGGAGAAACCAGCTTGCTATTCCCAGTTGCACAAAAAGCACTTGATCTTGAAATGGACGGATTAATGATCGAAGTTCATAACCACCCGGAAGAAGCCTTGACAGACAAAGAGCAACAAATCACACCAGGTCATTTAAAAGAGATGATCTCTCGCCTCGTCATCCGGGAAGCTCATGGAAATATTGAATTTGAGAATAAATTGGAAAACCTTCGTTCAGAAATAGACAAACTCGATGAAGAACTGATCGATATTCTAGGCCGACGTATGAATATTGTTGAAGAAATTGGGAAATATAAAAAAGAAAATAACATAACCATCCTTCAGTTAAAGAGATGGAGCCGGATCATCCAAGATCGTGTTAAGACCGGCATGCAAATAGGGTTATCAAGGGAATTCCTTTTAAAATTACTGGAAGCATTACATGAAGAGACCATCCAACGCCAAACAGATGTAATGAACAAAAATCACTGATTTACAACCATTTTCTGAATTTAAAATAAATCACCACAAAAAAGGTCAACCCAATCATGACTCCTGAAACCAATAAAGAAGGTTTCATATAACTACTTACTGGCAATTTGATCATTAATGCAAAAACAATTGCAATAAAGGTCAGGGGTAAAAAGATGGATGCAATAAGAGTGAGGGCTTTCATAATCTCATGAGTCTTGTTAACCTGCAAGGAATCAAATGTTTTTGAGTAACCGATAATCAATTCCCGGTCATCCTCAATGATGTCCCATGCTCGTTGATAGGAGTCCATAATATTTCCCCAGTAATCTTCCATGTTTTCAGCAAATCCACGGATAGCTCCGCTTTGAAGTTTGTTAAACAAAACCATCTGTGGTTTTAATATTGTGTTGAGAAGAATGACATTCTTCCGGGTAATTGAAATTTTCTCTATCGTTTTTTCAGGCTTTCTACTAAAGAGTTCCTTTCCACATGTATCTACGGATTTATCAATCAAATCCACCAGTTTCCTGGTATCTTCCATCACATATTCAAGAATCTTATAAAACAAAGCATCACTCGACTCAACTGCCATCTTTTGTCCGGTACTAGTTTCGTTTTGCTCTTTTTTGAATAGTTCCTTAATCAACCAATGGGATTTGCCCATCGTAATTAAAAAATCCTTTCCCCAGAAAACTTTGATCTCTTTTGCTTCGACAAATTCGCCCTGCATGTCCATCGCAGGAAAATGGAGGATCAGAAAATGATAGTTAAGGTAACTATCAATCTTGGGCCTAAGGTTTACCGGGCTTTTGCAATCTTCAATATCAAGAGGATGGAAATGATAATAATCCTGTAATCCCTGTAATTCATCTTCGGTAGGCCTGAATAAATGCGACCAGCGAAGGGCTCCGAGTTTGATGGTTTCAATCATAGGGTGTCGGTTTTTTGTAGTCCCATTGGCTGTAGTCTATTTCCTGGATCCTATTACTTTGTGCCTGAAATTTGATTCATCCTTCCACCTGAAAGTTGTTATCATATGCTCGACATCTTTTTTGAGAAAAGCAATGACAGGCGCCAGTGAATCATTATTGGGAACGAGATCAAAGTAAAGGGCTCCCCTGACAAAATTTTTGGTACTATCGGTCAGATAAAACTGATAAGTTGAGGCTGCATCAGTACCACTGATTTCATAAACCAGGCCAAACACATTTTCAACTGTGTCAATATATTCCCGTTGACTGATGGCATTAGCTTTCTGGATATGTTTGTTCACCAGAGTATGGGAATCGTTCAAATAAATTGCCAGATTTTTATTGATGATCTTGTAACTGATGTGCAATTGGGCATGATATGGATTGTAAACAATGTTGATCCAATATGGTTCAGCTCCACGTGAACTGTCGCGAACAATTTTAGCATATACCGGATACTCAAAAGTATATGGGAAAGCAGTATCGAATATGCGGTATTCTTTTTCGGGAAAATCAATGCGATAATATCCGTGCGGCTTAGGCACATAATTACTCTGGCAAGCGAAAAAAACCAGTGGTGACAGAACCAGTAAAATAATATGGTTAATGCTAAAATGGCAAATCATCTTCAGGCATGGTTGCTTCCATATTACCATTTTCCTTTTCCGCAATTAATGGAGGATTCGCTTCCGGAACACCATCGCGTTTCGATCCTCCAAGCATGGTCATCACATCGCCAAAGATTTCGTATATAAAACGTTTCTGTCCTTCTTTATCCTCATATTCCCGTCTGCGGATTCGTCCTTCAATATATATAGTATTCCCTTTTTTCAGGTAATTTTCTGCAACTTCGGCAAGTCCTTTCCACAACACGATGTTGTGCCATTCAGTATGCTCAGTTTTTACCCCCTCCTTGTTTTTAAATGTTTCAGTGGTTGCAAGTGAAAATGATGCTTTTTTTACGCCACTTTCAAACCTCATTATTTCCGGGTCTTTCCCCAGGTTTCCTATCAAGATAACTTTGTTGATACCGTATAACATAGGTTTTTGTTTTTAATAAATACTCTGTGAACAAAAGTACAAATAATGTCCGGCCGGTTTCATTATTTTTACATTAATCGGGTAAAATTGAAAAGGTAATATGGTTATTCAGATTTTTTTTGCTGATAAATTAAGACAAAAGTGGCATCACAATTAGTGTTATTGATAATCCTACCAGTATTACAATGGAAACCCATCCTATGATATTTTGTAACGGCTTATTAACATGCTCTCCCATGATCTTTTTATTATTTACCAGCAGGATCATACATACTAATACGACTGGTAGTAATAGTCCGTTGAGGATTTGCGACCATAAAGTGATGGCAATTAAAGGTGCATTAGGAATGAGAATGATCAAAGCCCCAAGAATGATGATGCCGGTGTACAGCCAATAAAATTCAGGAGCTTCTTTCCATTTTTTATCGATCCCAGCCTCAAAGCCAAATGCTTCACAAACATAAAATGCAGTGGCGATCGGTAATATCGTGGCCGAAAAAATCGAAGCAATAAACAGGCCGAATGCAAACACCTGTGATGAGACTGCTCCGGCCAATGGTTTCAGCGCTAAAGCAGCATCTTTAGCTTCATTGATCACAATGTTGTTGACATGAAGAGTAGAGGCACATGCCACTATGATGAAGAAAGCGACGACCACTGTTGCTAAGCAACCAACAATGATATCAATGAGAATGAATTTGTATTGCTTAATGTTCAACCCTTTTTCAATTACACTAGACTGCATATAGAATTGCATCCAGGGAGCAATCGTGGTACCGATAAGCCCTATGATCATTGCGATTCCCTGGGTATCCATCTTCATTTCCGGATGGATAATTGAATGACCTATCTCATGCCAATGCGGTTTTCCCATCAGTGCAGATATAACATACATCAGCAATGCGACACTAAATATTAGAAATATCTTTTCCGCGATTTTGTAATTACCCTTCACAACCATAATCCAAACCACAAACGCCACAATGGGAACAGAAATATATTTACTCACACTGAAAATTTCTAAACTACCTGCTACCCCTGCAAATTCAGTCGTGGTATTTCCAATATCTGCAATTAACAACCCTATGAAGATAAAAAAGGTGATTTTTACACCGGCATTTTCTCTAATCAGGTCAGCCAGGCCTTTTCCTGTGACGATTCCCATCCTTGCATTCATTTCCTGAATAATGACAAGCACGAGAAAAGATGGAATCAGTGTCCAGATCAGGTTATAGCCATACATAGCCCCTGCCACAGAATAGGTAGTGATTCCTCCAGCATCATTATCTACGCTGCCGGTAATGATACCCGGACCAAGTATCGCTGCGAATAAAGCAATATTCCGCCATATCGATTTTCTTCTCATCGCAAAGGCCATCTGTATTCCTCCCTGAAATTAACGGGTTTTTCTATGATTTAATAAATCTTCCACAATGTCCTCAACCACAACCACTCCTTCCAATTCCATATCGTGGTTGATCACTGGTATGGACAACAAATTGTACATTGAAAAAAGTTCGGCCAATGAATCTACTTTGTCCTGATCGAAGACCGTCAATGGTTTTTGTTTTGTTACCTCTTTGAGTTTTGCCATAGGGTTGGCAATAATCAGTTCCATCAGTGATATCGCAAAAACCAACTTATTGTTTTTATCCGTAACAAAAATCGAGTAGATGTTGGAGGGCTCGGGACGCTCCTTTCTAATCTCGTTGATAGTTTCTTCAACGGTTAGATCTTCCTTAAAAGTCAGAAAATCTGTGGTCATGATCGACCCTACCACTTTATCTGGATACTCAAGTAATTCCCTTACTTCTTCGGAAGATTCTTTTTCCATTTCATCCAGGATCTTTTTAGCCTTTTCTTCTTCCAGAACATCTAATAGATCTGCAGCTTCGTCAGCAGGCATCTTTTCCAGGAGATCGGCCATCTTTTCTACAGGAAGGCTTTCCGCAATCTCGATTTGGGCCTTTGGCTCAAGTTCTTCTAGAACGTCTGCAGCCTGTTCTTCATCCAAAGAGGCAAAGATGGAAGTTCGGGTCGCACGGTCGAGATCTTCAATAATATCAGCAAGATCAGAAGGATGAAGAGTGTGAAGTTTTGAAGATGATTTGGATAGTTTAATGCTGGAATTGGAAAAATCGACAGTCTCAATGTCATCCCAAAGGATCATCTTTCCCGGGATACTAACATTTACAGGATCCAGGGTTTTTTGAAGAACCCAACCAATGCCGATACGCCGGAGAAGTCCTTCGATGCCAACATCAACAGCAATCGCATATGTCCCGGAAGGAATCATCACCATCCTGACATCATTCACACGAACCAGTTTTCTGCCATTGATATCTACAATCTGTTTATCAAGAACATTACCAGCAAGCCAGATACAATTCGGATAAATTTGATCCGTCGCTTCATGTACTTCGTAACAAGTTACTTGTAGTTTTTGTTTGAACTTTTTAACTTCAAAAGTGGCAAAATCATAACTTTTAATTGCATTACCTGTTTTCACTTTTACTGCAATAACACGAGGTCGTAAAGGTTCAGGGTCAAGAATTGACTGAATGGTTGTATCAATAAGGAAATCCTTGATCACACCAAGAATCTTCCCTTCTGGAGAAAGAAATTTTTTCCCAAGGATCTGACTTAAGTAGAAAGTGGTCTGTAAAGTCATTTGTGCCTCCTTCCTTCATTATTGCTGACCAGAAGGGGACAACTTGCAATTAAAGCATGCTGGACATCCCTAAGGAAAGCAGGTTGATCTTTTCTGTTTGTATCGCCGGTCCGTCGTCCATTTTGTAATTCAACTTCGATTTTGCGACAAAAATACTTTTTTTAATTGAGATTTTAAAGTGAAAAATTTCGAAGATACTTTTCTACTAGTTTTGGTACAGGGTAGATACTTAAGTCATTGATATTAACCTTTATGAATGGGAAGATAGTAGATTCTGGTATTTCAACCTGATAAAATTTTGCCAGAATTACCTGGTGAGTAAGTATATGACGATAGATTTGGGACACTTTTAATCTCGTCACTTTGATCCCTGAAAAAACAGAAGTCCATTCTTCTGTCAGCATTATTTTACCGGGGCTTTTTGGATTGACTGTTTCAATCAGTGGAAAATCAAATAGATTTTTCCAGATATCATTTTCCGTTCTTTTCTTCAGGAAAATCGAATAAGACTTCCCTTTCTTGGTCATAATGACCAGATAATGAAAATATCGGGTCCTTTGCCTTATTGTTTTTGATTTTACAGGTAAACCATCAACCCTTTTTTGCCGGAATGCTATACATCCTGATTTCATAGGGCAAATACTACAATCAGGTATTGGTTTGCATTGCAAGGCACCGAATTCCATAATTGCCTGATTAAAATTTCCCGGATGTTCATGGTTGATTAGTTCCTTTGCTTTTTCCAGGATGATGGTTTTGCCTTGTTTGGTATCTATCGGTTCGAATATCCCGTAAAATCTTGAAAAAAGACGAAGTACATTCCCATCTACCACGGGAGAAGCAATTCCAAAAGAAATGGATGATATTGCAGCCGCAGTATAATCGCCAATACCTTTAAGTTTTCTTATCTCTTCGAAGGTCTCCGGGAATATACCATTATGTTTTTCAAAGATACTGGAAAAATGGTACGAGAATAACAAAAGAGATCTTCCGTGGAGAGAATCCAAAGATCCTTACCG